>Ga0183098_10265_pt1 | contig 147848 bp, 133 predicted proteins | sample BioMet9_FD_128884 | JGI IMG/M metagenome (GOLD analysis project Ga0183098, IMG submission 128884) | Microbial communities from bioreactor (seeded with sewage sludge) at Lawrence Berkeley National Lab, California, USA - Biofuel... | ecosystem: Engineered > Bioreactor > Anaerobic > Unclassified ...
TCTCAGCGGCGTGTTCGGCTTCCTGGTGCCGCTGGCGATGTTCCAGCGGCTTACGCGGCGATGGTTCCGGCGCTGGCCGCGCCAGGCGCCGCGGCTGCATCTCGGCCTGGTATTTCTCGCCGCGGTGGCCGGCTTCGCGGTGACCGCGCCGGACACGCTGGCCTTCTTCGGGCAGACGCTGTGGGGGCTGGCGAGCGCCGCCGCGCTCTTTGCCGCGTTCTTCTGGGCCTCCGATCTGCTGGCGGGCCTGGCCGCTCTGGCGACGCTGCGCATCGGGTTGGCCGCGGGAACATTGATGGCCGCCGAGCCCGTCGGATGGGACCTGGTGATTCTGTTTGGCGCCGGCATCGCCGTGGCCGCGGCCGCCTGGTTTGCTGCCATGCACGGGGAGGTGTTGCGCGATGAGGACGTGCGCCCGCTCTATGCGGCGCATCTCGCCGAGCGCCTGCGGCTGGAGAAGGAAATTGACGCCACGCGCGTGGCGCAACGCTGCCTGTTGCCGGCGGCCTTTCCGCGGGTCGAAGGGATCGACGGTCATGCGGCGTGCCTGCCGGCGCGCATTGTGGCCGGCGACTTTTATGACGCACTGCCGCTGAACGGCGGGGGCTTGGCCGTGTTGCTGGCCGAAGGCGGCGGACAGCGGCTGGCGCGCGCGCTTTCCATCGCCCTGGTGAAGGGTTATCTGATGCAGAAGGTGAATAGCGGGCGGACGCCCGGAGAGATCCTGGCGGCGTTGTACGCCGCGACCGGACACCTGGTGGAGGGCAGCACGGACAGCCTCTGCCTGGCGGTGATCGATCCCGCGTCGCTTGCTTTGCGCTACGCCCGGACGGGCGAGTGGCCGGCATTGCTGCTGCGCCAGGGGCCGGATGCGCCAGCGCTGCCCTGCGCCGAACGGGTGCGCGACGCGCACGGGCTGACCATCTTCGAAGGCGCCGCGGAACTGCAGCCGGGCAGCCTGATCCTGATGTACAGCGACGGCGTCGGGCGGCGGGGTTCCATGATCCGCATGTTGCGCCGCAACCGTTTTGAGCGCGCCGCGGTTCGCATGAGCGCGGCCGAAATTGTCGACGCGGTTTTCGGGCGTCTTTCGCGCCGCTCGCGCCGCCGGCTCAAAGACGATCTCACGCTGGTGGCGATGCGGGTGAGCGGGGCCGAAACGGCGCGCCGGGAGGCCGTCGCATGAGACGGGACGGCATACGTCCAGGCCGCATTGCGGTGGCGGTGTTCGCGCTGGTTGGCCTGGGCGCGGCGGCCTGGCTGTGGCAGGCGGTTGCCCAGCACGACGCGGCGCTGACGAACCCCAGTCTTACGCGGGCGGTTTTTATCGAGCAGGCGCGCGCCATCGCCCGCGGTTTCGATCTGGACACCGGAGGCTGGCTCGCGACCGCGCGTCTTACGCGCGACCGCCGTCCGGAGACGCGTCTGGTGGATGCCAATGTCAACGCTACGAAGTCGCCGTTGTTGCGGCCCACGGTCGCGGTAGAAGTTTTCCTGCTCGGTCCGCAAACCAGCAATGAAGACGAGCGTCTGCGGGCTCATTTGCATCTTGCGCAGGACGGACGGCTGCTGGATTGGAATGTGGAAGGCCGTCCGGACGGCGAGCTGGATTCCGGGCCAACGCGCGACGGCGCGCCGCGGACGCCGGCGGAAGCTGCGCGGCTGGACGCCCTCGTCGCCCACGCCGAGGGGTTGCTGGCGGGTACGGTCACCCCGCAGTTCCACAGAATGAACTCCGATCCGATCAAGGCGAACGGGACGTACGAGATGGAGGCCAGCGATCCGTCCAACGGCGCTCTGGACTGGCGGATTCACATCGGCCTGCGGCAGGGCCACGTCGTGAAGGCGGAGTTGGATCCGGATGTGACGGACCCGTCGTTTTTCAGCTCGTTCCGTTGGAAGTTCACTACCACCGACCTGCGCGGCATCGGCTACGCCATGTTTCTGATCGTCGCCATTGGCGCGACGTTCGCGGGTATTCAAGCATGGCGCCGCGGCAGTTTCGACCGCCGGCTGGCGCTGATCGCCTTCGGGCTGTTCGCCCTGGCGTCGACCGGCTCGCGGTTTTTGGGCACGCGTTACGACGAGATTCTGATCGCCAGGGCGAGCGGGGACAGCGTCGTGTGGCTCATCTTCGTACAACTGCTGGCGCTGGCGTGGACCGCGTGGGTTTTCGCGGCGGCGGAAGCGCGGGCGCAGCGTTGCGCGACGGCCACGTGGGCGCCGCTGCGGATGGCGCTGGCGGGGCGGTTCACGAACGGCTATGTCTTGCGCGCGGTCGCCGCGGGATTGGGCGCGGGAGCTCTGCTGGCCGTCTGCCGTATTGCTCCCGAATGGCTCGGCGCGCCAGAGCCGTACTGGCGCGTGCTCGGTTCGGAGGGCCTTTCGTCCGGTCCGCTCGCCGACGCTTGGGGAGCGTTCGCCGCGCCCGAGGTGCTGGCGGTTCCGCTCTTCGCGCTAACCTGGGCCATGCGCTTCCGCAACGCCGCGCTGCGCACGGTGCTGCTGCTCCTGCCCGCCGTGGTGATGGCGATGTCCGAGGCGCGCACCGAAGTGTCGCCGCACTGGCTGGCGTGGGCGGCGCTCGCGGGCGGCGTCGTTGCCGTGATCACCTTCTGGCAGGCGGGCGCGCTGGCCGTCGCGCTGGCTCTGCCGGCGTCGCACCTTTGGCTGGCGGCCGCCGGCGGGATTCACGCGGCGCCGATGGCGGCGCTGGCCGGCGTGACGGTGTTTGCCTTGCTGGCGGGATTGCGTGAGCCCGAGCCGGTTCCGGAGGTGTGGCTGCCGGTGGACGAGACGGATCAGCCTTCCACGGTGCGCGAGCGCCTGAAGGCCGAATTCACCGACGCCCGCGAGGCCCAGCGGCGTCTGCTGCCCGCGGTTCCGCCGGCCTTGCCGGGATACGATGTCGCCGCGCTATGCGAGCCCGCGACCGACGTGGGCGGAGATCTTTACGACTTCCACACGCTGCCGGACGGACGCACGCTGTTTTCCGTCGCGGACGTCTCCGGCAAGGGCATGCCCGCCGCGCTCTACATGACGCTCTCCAAAGGCGTGCTCGCGGCGGCGTGCGAGGAAGCCGCCGATGTTCAGCGCATCGCCGCGCTGGCGAATCGCCACATCTACTCGGCCGGCGCGCGCGGGCGGCATGACCGCCGCGTCTTCGTCACCGCGGTGCTCGCGGCGCTGCGGCCGGAGACCGGTGAGATCGAGCTGACGCGCGCCGGGCACAATCCTCCGCTGCTGGTTCGCGCGAATGGCGAGATCCGTTTCGTCAAACCCTCCGGCATCGCCTTTGGCATGGCCGGGCCGGCGGTCTTCGATCCGCGCCTCGGATGCGAGACCGTTACGCTCGCGCCCGGCGATCTGCTGCTGCTCTATTCCGATGGCATCACCGAAGCGATGGACCGGGACCAGGATCAGTTCGGCGAAGAACGTCTGATCGCGGCGCTGCGCGAGCCTGCCGGCGCCGCGGCGTTGTGCGCCACGATCGTCGATGCGGTGAACGCCTTCGCCGATGGCGCGCCACGGCACGACGACATGACGCTGGTTGTCATCCGCCGGACGAACTGACCGGGGCCGGCTCGCGAATCAGAAGCTCAAAGTCACTGCCGCCTGGTAATTGCGCGGCGCAATGAAGTGCGTGCCGCTGAAGGTCGACAGGAAGTTGTACAGCGCCACTTCGTTCGTCAGGTTCTCGGCGCTGAAGCGGAGTCCGAGCTTGTAGTGTTCCCGCTTGAGAATGTTGTCGATGCCGATGCCGGCGTCGAAGAGGTTGCGCGCCGCGATGCGCGGCGGGTTGTGATCGGCGTTGGCCGTTCCCGCCTTCGGGATGACGAGCCGCGTGGCGCCGAAGTCCGGCGATGAGCAGGATGTAATCGGCTGGCCGAGCGCCGCGTGCTGGCTTCCGCAATAAAAGCCGATCGCCGTCTGCTCGTCGGCGGTGAGCGCCAGCGCGTCGGCGAGAGAGTTCACCGCTCCCGCCACCATGCCGCTGTCGTAGCGCCAGGTAAACGCCACCCACGGGCCGCGCTTGCCGAATTGATAGCGGGCATGCGTAGTCTGCTCCAGCGCCTGGTCGTGGTCAATGCGGAAAACGGACGTTTCCAGCGGCGAGTTGAACAGCAAGCCGCCGTTTTCGGGGCCGAAGAAACGGGCGCGGGTGTGGCCGAGCACCGTGTACGCGGTGAAGCCATGGATGTCGACGGTGCTGATGCGCACCGAGACGCCGTCGATCTTCGATTTCCGCCAGGAGATCGGAAAGACCACGGGCGTGTTGAAGAGCGTATCGAAATCGTAGGCGTTGTCGGTGAACTTCCAGAAATACTCGCCGTCGATGACCACTTTTCTGTGGAACGACTGTTGGATGCCAGTGTTGTAACTCGTGCGCACGCCCGATTTCAACGCCTGATCGCCGTAAGCGCCGACCTGGCCGAGTCCCGTGCCGCCGAACGCCGCCATGTTTGAGAGCAGCAGGTTTTCGTTGTACGGCGTCTCCATCGTCTGCGTGTAGGAGGCGCGCAGGACAGTGCTGGTCGGCTTGATGTGGTAGGCCAGGCCCACGCGCGGCTCGACGCGGTCGGATTGCGTCAGGCCGCGATAGTCGTCAAAGCGCAGCCCCAGGCTCACGTTCAGGTTGCCCAGGTTGATGTCGTCCTGTACGAACACCGCGGTTTGATTGATCGTGCCGCGTCCGCGGAAGTTCAAGTAGCCGCCGCCGCGCGTCAGGTCATACGGCAACAATCCGGGGAGGAAATCCGGATTGGCCGTATAACCGGCCGCGGCGCAGCCGGAGGCCGACAGGACGAGCGTGCCCGGCACGGCATCGCCCGCATCGGTCAGGCACACCGGATTGATGGATGCGGACGTGAGCGCGAAACGCGTGTCCTCGGAGAGCCCGGTCTGGCCGTATTGCATGCCGATCTTGATGGCGTGCCGGCGTTTGGAAATGGCCAGGTCGGTCTTAATACCGGCGCTGCGCAACTTGCGCGTCTGGCCGATCGTGCCGGGCGTGTCGGAGAACGGATCCGCGCTCGGCAGGTAATCGACGAAGTCTTCGCGCCACCAGGCATTGGCCGTGTAGAGCAGGTTCGTACCGACGGTCCGCTGATAACCGGGCGCAAGGCTGAACGTGCGCACCTGCTGGCGCTGGTCCTGTCCGGCCGCGGCCTGATCGTATGTGTTCGGAATCTGGAACCAGTTGCGCGCGACGAAGAGATTCAGATGGAACATGTCGCGCTCGGTCGGCTGGTAATCGAGACGCTCGAAGAGGTTCCCGCTGTTACCGGCGGCGTGGATCGGCTGGAACTCCGGCGTGTCCAGAAAGCGGCTGGAGCGCATGCCGTTCGCGGCGGTGAAGCTGCCCCAGTTCTTGCCTCCGAAGCCGATCGACGCCTCCTGGCTGATGGCGCCGAAACTGCCGTATTGGGTCGTCAACTCGCCCGTGGGTTTCGACTGGCCCATCCCCGAGCGCGTCGTCGTGTTTACCACGAGGCTCGTCTTGTCGCCGAATTCGGCGGGCGGCGCGCCGGTGATGACCTGCATCGACTGAACCGCATTCAGTGGCAACTGGGTCGAGAACTGTTTGCTCTGTTGATCGCTGACCGGCTCGCCGTCTACGGCAAAGGTCACTTGCGCGTGATCGCCAAGGGGGTGAATGAAACCGTTCGAGTCGCCGACCACGCCCGGCGTGGCGAGCGCGATGGCGCTGCTCAAACCGGACGCCGGCGCGGTTGTGGGCAGGCTGTCGGTCAGCGAACGGTCAATCTCGTTCTGGCTTGTAGGCACCGCATCGACCAGGTCCGGAGCACTGGCTTCCACCGTGACCTCGGTGTGGCTGTCGGCGACGGCCAGCCGCACGCTGAGGTTCACCGGTATCGCATTGTGCAAATGAACGTCCTCGAAATGGCGCTCAAAGCCGACCGCGGAGACGTCGAGGTGATATTTGTTTTGCGGGATGTTGACGAAGCTGAAGGCGCCGTCGTGGCCGGTCTTGGTTGTTCTCTCGTAGCCGCTCACCGGATTGTGGATGCGCACGATGGCGTCCGGCACAACCGCGTCGGTCTGGTCGATCACGATTCCCGAGAGCGTTGCCGCATTGCCCAGCGATTGGCATGTCGCCGGGGACACAAGTCCCAGGAGCATCCCCAGCAGCCCTGCATAGATCTTTTGCATCTTCTTCCACTACTGTGATTGACGATGCTGCTCGATTAGCCTCAGGAAACCGTGAGCGGGCCGGATGGGGCTCTGAGCGGGACGGAATCACCGGCCAGCGGACGGACGATGCGCATTGCGCGTGACGCCGTGGAAGCTATACTGGACGAACGCAGAGACCCGCCCGGACCAACCGTTTCTTGTGAGGTGCAGCATGAAAACAACCGTGCTTACGATTCTTGCGCTGGCTCTCCCGGCGCTGGCCCAGACCACGATCAAAGACTCGTTGGCAAAGCATTGGAAGACCTCGGGCGAATTCACGCTCGCCGTGGCCGCGGCCATGCCCGCGGACGGCTACGCGTATCGCGTCACGCCCGAAGAGATGAACTTCGGCCAGCTCATGGCGCACATCGCAGTCGCCAATCTGAACGCCTGCGCCAACGCGAGCGGTCTCGCCAAGCCCGCGCTGCCGCCGAAGATCGCCGAGTGGACCAAGGACATGCAGAAGGTGGACGTCGACAAGGAGACGGCGACGCAGTTTCTGAAGGACTCGTTTGCCTTTTGCGACCAGGCGGTCGCGGCGATGACTCCGGAGCGTCTCGATTCCGTCGTGGGACCGCCCGCGCGCAAGTTGACCGGGTTCGAGTGGCTGTGGGCGTACTTCACGCATACCGCGCATCACCGCGGGCAGGCGGAAGTCTATCTGCGCGCGAAGGGCATCAAGCCGCCGGGCTACGCGTTCTAGCGTTGCGTGCGGCGGCCCGGTTTATTCGTGCCGCAGTGCTTCGATCGGGTCGAGTTGGGCCGCTTTGCGCGCGGGCACGAAGCCGAACAGCACTCCGACAAGCGCCGAGAAGACGAACGAGATAACCGCCATTTGCACGTCGGGCAGGAAAGGCACGTCGAGGAGCTTCGCGCCAAGCACCGAGACGACGAAGCCGATCGTGATGCCGGCGATGCCGCCGAAGGACGACAGCACGACGGCCTCCACCAGGAATTGCGTCAGTACGTCCTGCTCGAAGGCGCCGATCGCCAGACGCACGCCGATCTCGCGGGTGCGCTCCGTCACCGAGACCAGCATGATGTTCATGATGCCGATGCCGCCGACCAGCAGGCTGACCGCGGCGACGGCGCCGAGCAGCATGGTGAGCAGCTTGGTGGTGCCCGTGAGCGTCGCCATCAGTTCCTGCGGATCGCGCACTTCAAAATCGTTGTCCGCGCCGGGCTGCACCTTGCGGCGCTGCCGCAGCAGACGCTCGACGTCGTTGCGCACCTTGGTGGAATCGGAGTTGGCATTGCGGCCGACCAGCAGGCTGCCGATGTACTGGTTGCCGGAGACGCGGCGCTGGAACATTCGCAGCGGCGTCAGCACCAGATCGTCCTGGTCCATGCCCATGCCGGCCTGGCCCTTGGTCTGGAGCACGCCGATCACGTGGCAGGAGATCGCCTTCAGCCGGATGTTGTTGTCGATGGGGTCGGCATTGCCGAACAGTTCCTTGCGCACCGTGGCGCCGAGGATGCACACCGCGGCGCCCGAGCGCTGCTCGGCTTCGGTGAAGTCGCGGCCCGACGCCAGGCCCCAGGTGCGGACTTTCAGATATGCGTCGTCCACGCCGTAGACCGACGTCGAGCGGTTGGCGTTGCCGTAGATCGCCTGCATGGTGCTCGACACGGTGGGCGCAACGGCGCTCACGCCGGGCACCTCGTCCCGCAGCGCCGCGACGTCGGCGGCTTCGAATTGTTTAGCCTGCTCGCGGTTGCCGCCTTCGCCCCGCGCCATCTGGCCCGGCATGATCATGAGCATGTTCGTGCCCAGGCTGGAGATGTCCTCCGTGACTTTCGCCGTCGCGCCGTTGCCCAGCGTGACCATCACGATCACGGCGGCCACGCCGATGACGATGCCCAGCACGGTCAAAGACGAACGCATCAGATTGCGGCGGATCGCCGCCAGTGCCAGCCGGATCGCATTCCAGATCATTTCGAATCTCCCCTATTCCTTCGCGCGGCGCCTCGCCAGGTCCGTGGTTCAGACCGTCACTTTCGCCTTGCCCGCGGTCGGCGCGTCCGAATGCACCAGGCCGTCGCGAAACACGATAGTTCGCTTGGCGTAGAGCGCCATGTCGGGTTCGTGCGTCACCATGGCGATGCTGATGCCGCGCTCGCGGTTCAGCCGGCACAGCAGTTCCATAATCTCCACGCTGCGGGCCGAGTCCAGGTTGCCGGTGGGCTCGTCGGCGAGCAGCACTTCGGGATCGGTGACGATCGCGCGCGCGATGGCGACGCGCTGCTGCTGGCCTCCGGAGAGTTGGGCCGGCGTGTGGCCTTCCCAGCCCTTCAAGCCGACGATGTGCAGCGCCTCGAGCGAGCGGTCGCGCAGCTCCGAGCCACGCGTGCCGCGGTAGATCAGCGGCAGCTCTACGTTTTCGAGCGCCGAGGTCCGCGCCAGCAGGTTGAAGCCCTGGAAGACGAAGCCCAGATAGTAGCGGCGCAGGCTGGCGCGCTGCTTGCGGCTCAACCGGCCGACGTCGACGCCGCGGAACAGGTACGCGCCGCCCGTCGGCGTATCCAGGCAGCCGAGGATGTTCATGCAGGTCGATTTGCCCGAACCGCTCGGCCCCATGATGGCGACGAAATCGCCGCTCTCCACGCGGAAACTGACGCCGGCCAGCGCCAGCATCGCGGCATCGCCTTCGCCGTAGACCTTCGTCACGTTCCGGAATTCCATCACGGCTTCTTCCGGCGTGGGAGCTTTGTTCAACTCCATCGCGGTGTTCATTTTTCCGCCTTCGTCGAATCGACCACGAGCGGTACTCCGGCGGCGATGCCGCCCGCGAGAATCTCGGTCAGCTTGCCGTTGGTGGCGCCCGTCCTCACGGCCACGGGCGCGGGTTGTCCGTTACGCAGCACGTACACCTTCGGGCTGTTCTCCGCCGGCTCCGGCTCGTCGGGATGCGTGGACATCGGCGGCGGACCCGGCATCAGCTTGCTCAGCCAGCCGCGTTTGTCGCCTTGCGCGGCGGCAGTCTGCACGGGCGGCGTAAAGCGCAGCGCCAGGTTCGGCGCGAGCAACGCATGCTCCACGGAGTAGACCGTGATGGCGGCCGTCGCCGTCATGCCCGGGCGCAGCAGCATCTCGCGGTTGTCCACCGAAATGATCGCTTCGTAAGTGACCACGCCGCTCGTGGTCGTGGCGTTGTAGCGGAGTTGCGTGATCCGGCCCGGGAAGTCGCGGCCCGGGAAAGCGTCGACGGTGAAGATGGCCTTCTGCCCCTCTTTCACCTGGCCGACGTCCGCTTCGTCGATGTTCACGTGCAGTTCCATCTGGCGCAGGTCCTTGGCCAGCACGAACATCGTGGTGACGTTGAAGCTGGCGGCGATGGTCTGTCCGGGCGACACTTTGCGCGCCAGGATCATGCCGTCCACTGGCGACTTGATCACGGTCTTGGCGAGGTTGGTCTGGTCCGACGCGAGGTTCGCTTCGGCCTGCGTCACGGCGGCTTCAGCGCTGGTGACCGCGACTTTTGCGCGATCGTAGGCGGCGAGCGCAGTGTCCAGGTCGTGCTGCGACGGCGACTGGCCCTTGGAGCGTTCGCGCGCATCTTTGGTGCGCTTATACGCCGCCTCGGTCTCCGTCACGGTGACCTTCGCGTCCGCGACCTTGGCCCGCGCCGCCGCGAGCGCCGCTTTCGATTGCAGCACCGCGGCTTCGTATTTCTCCGTGTCGATGCGGGCGAGCACCTGGCCGACCTTGACGTGATCGTTGTAGTCGGCCTCGACGGTTTTGATGATGCCCGACACCTCGCTGCCGACGTCCACTTCCTCGCCCGTCGGATAGAGCTTGCCGGTCGCGGTCACCGTCATCGTCAGGCTGCCCATGCGGGCCTCCTGCGTGGTGTAGCGGATCGCCGGACCGCCCGACGACTGCCACTTCTTCAGCGCCGCGAAACCGCTGCCGCCCACAATGGCGAACAACGTCACGCCCACGGCCAGCTTCTTCCAGCGCGATTTGCCGGTGGTGACTCCCAGGACCTCTTGCACTTCACTTGTTGCGGTTGCCATCTCGTTCTCTCCTTCGTCTTTCCGTTCCAGGCTGGCCATCTAGTGTTGAGCCGCTTTCGCGCTGTTCTTCGCGGACGCTGCCGTCGCGCCGTTCGCAACCGCCGGATCCCAGCCGCCGCCCAGCGCTTTGTAAAGCCGGATCAGGTTTTGCGTAATCGTGGCGTCGCTTTGCGCCAGCTCGTTCTGCAGACTCAGTTGCGAGCGCTGCGCGTCCAGGACCGTGAGGAAGTCCTTCAAGCCGGCTCCGTACAGGTCATTGGCCAGCTTCGACGCGTGCTCCGCGGAAGATGCTGACTCGGCCAGCGACTTGCGCCGCACCTGCTCCTTGGCGAAGCCCGTCAGGGCATTTTCCACGTCTTCCATGGCCGTCAACACGGTGCTGTCGTAGGTCGTGACGGTCTGGTCGAGCAGGGCGTCCTGGATCTTGATGTTTTCGCGGATCTTGCGGCGGTCGAACAACGTATGTTGCACCGAGCCGGCGATGCTTGCCACGAACGCATCGGTCGAGAACAGCTTGGAGATCGACATGGACGTCAGGCCCAGCGAACCGGATAACGTGAACGACGGGTAGAGGTCAGCCTTCGTCACGCCCAGGCGCGCGGTCTGCGCGGCCACCTGCCGTTCGGCGTTACGGATATCGGGGCGGCGGCGCAGCAGGTCGGCCGGCACGCCGACCGCGATTTCGACGGGTACGGAGGGTACTGGCCTGGCCGCGGCTAGTTCGTCGTTAATGGCGCCCGGCCGCTCGCCCAGCAGGACGGCGATGTGGTTGACCGCCGTTTGCAGGTTGGTTTCGAGCGCGGGCAGGGAAGCGCGCGTCGCCTGGACGTTCATGCGCGCCTGCTCGGTGTCGAGCTCGGTGGCCAGCCCGCTCTGGTAGCGCGCCACGGTCACGTCATAGGTCTGCTCAAACGATTTCAGGTTCGCCTGGGTGATGGTGATCTGCTCCTGATAGGAACGCGCGCTGACGTAATTGAGCGCGACCTCGGCGGTGAGGCTGACCAGCACGTCCCGCAGGCTCTCCTGCGCGGCGCCCAGGTCGGCGCTGTAGGCATTCACCGTGCCGCGCAGCTTGCCATAGAAGTCGGGCTCCCAACTGGCGTCGATCGACACCGACGATGTCTCCGCGCTGCCGGTCGGGCCGAATCCGGAGCCGCTATGACTGCCGCTGGCCGAGGCGCTGCCGACGGCCGACGGCAGCAGGCCGAGCCGGGCATATTCCCGCTGCGCCCGCGCCTGGCGGATCTTCGCTTCCGCTTTCTTGAGATCGAGGTTGCCCTGCACCGCCCGTTCTTCGAGCGATGTCAGCACGGGATCGTTCAGCGTGGCCCACCATTGAGAGAGCGTCTGATCGCGGGCCGGTGTGGCGGTTTCGCCGCCGGCCAGCGGCGTGCTCCAACTCTGCGCCTGGGCCAGCGGCGTGGAGACCGGCGGCGTGTACTTCACCCGGGCCTGCGAGCAGCCCGTAATCCCGAGTGAAAATAGCGTGAGCGCCACGCCTGCGGCAGCCTGTCCTGGTATTTGTCTCATCACTTCGACCTCGCAGCTCCAAAGTCGCGCGCCGGTGGCCGGGTACGTCAGAGACAGCCGGAGACGCGCAGGTGAAGTAACGTGACACTTTCCGCGTTTTCAACGGATTAGGGCGGGTTACCGAAAGGCGGGCGGAGAATGTTAATTGGCTGCTTTCAAGCCGATGTCACGTAGGATGGCGTCGAAACGAGGGTCGGAACGCAGCGGATCGAAGACCGGATCGACCCCAATATTGACGATGGCGGGCACGTGCCTGCTGACGGCGTTCCGCAATTGACGGAAGGCCTCGTCCTTGTTGCCCAGACCGGTACTCAGGATCGCAAGCGGCAGCGGGGGGACGTATTGCCGATGCGCTGTCTTGAGCAACGCGTCGAGCATCGCCTGCGCCTTCTGCCGCTCGCCTGCGCGTGCCAGCAGATAGCCCAGCATCGCCTCGCCGGGGTCCACGCCACCCGGCGGCGGCGCGGACGCGTTCATCTCGGCCATGGCCCGGCGCCCCTGTCCCAGAAAATCGAGCGACAGGAAGTACATGCCGTCCGGCGGATTGTCTTTTGCCGCAGGCTTGCGCAGGTCCTGATACTCGGCCACGGCGTGCGCGTAATCCCGGTTCAGGTACAGTACTTCGGCAAATGACAGGCGGCTGAACTGGGTCAGCGGGTCGAGCTCGCGGGCGCGCTGGATTTCCTGCGCGGCCTGCTGCAGGCGTCCAGCGGGGATCAGATACATGCCGGCATACATCAGGTGGCCGTGCGCCCACGACGGATCGAGTTCTACGGCGCGGCGCAGTTCGCGGTCGGCGTTTTTCCAATCCCAATCGAGCGCCGCATAGCTGCCCACCGCGGCGTGCGCCTCGGCCAGTTGGCCGTCGAGCGCGAGCGCTTTCGCGGCGGCTTGCCGGCCCTGGGCAATCATGGCGGCGTTCTGGCCGTCGTCGCGATGAATCAAGAGCAGATAGGCCTGCGAGAGCCAGGCCCACGCCGGAGCGTAGTTCGGGTCCAGACGCACGGTCTCCTGAAACAGCCCGACGCTCTTCTCTGCGCCGCCGTTGTCCCACTGATAAAGGAAATACTGGCCCTTGAGGAACGCCGATTCGGCTTCCCAACTGGCGGCCCGCCGCCGCGCCACCTGCTCGCCACTCGCGGGCGGCAGCGGAACATGGATGCGGGCGACGATCTGCCGCGAGAGCTCGCGCTCGAAATCGGGCAGCTTCGCCATCTCGGTTTCCTGAGTCTGCGCCCAGACGTACGAACGGCTATGCGTGTCGGTCAGCTTGGCTGAAACGGCGACACGCCCCGCGCGGAGCTGGACCGAACCTTCGACAACATAATCCACCTGCAGGTCGGCGGCGAATTGTGATGGCGAGCGGCCGGAATCCTTGAATTGCACCGCCGAGCCGCGCGCGATGACGCGCAGGCCAGGCACGCCCGCGAGCTCGGTGATGACGGCGTCGGCAATGCTGTCGCCGAGCATCTCCCGCTCGGGCGCGGGCGTCAGGTTCTGAAACGGCAGCACGAGAATGGACGAGATCGGCGGGAGCGGAGGCCGGCGGTCCCGCAGGGAGTACAGCACCGCTCCGCCGGCTGCGCCGAGCAGGAGCGCCACGACGGCGATGGCCAGCGTCTTATGCGACGGGATCCAGGTCCTCCAGCCGGTCGCTTCAGCCGCCCCGGCGGCGGCCGGTTCTTCGAATTCCGGAACGAAGCTGCGCGGCCGGATGGTGATGGTGAGCGGGTCGTGCGCGCCCTCGTCCTGGTAGTACTTCTTGAGCCGCTCGCGCAAGCGGCGCGCTTCGACGCGCACGATCGAGTCGATGCGCGGATCGAAGTTCGCGTTTTTGTCAAAGACCTCGAAGCCCAGCACGAACTCGTTCAGCTTGTCGGTTTCGCCCTTGAGCGCCTGTTCGACGACGAAGCGCAGGAAGCGCCGGTGCCGCTCGGAGCCGGAGAAAGCGGTGCTCGACAGGATCCGGTTGAGTTGGTCCCCGATCTTTGCCCGTTGGATGTCCGTAAAACCGCTCATAAGCAGGAAGCGAGCCCGGCGCCGTCCGCTACAGCCTCTCTAGCCTATCGAAGATGCGGCGGAAACGGGACTTTCGGCTCTCATACTGGCTGTGCTTGCGCTCCACTCCGGCACGCGGAATGTTCCGCGGAGCGCCGGAACATACTGAAAATGGGAGAGTTGCCGGCAATGCCGGAGCGGACTCCGGCCGGGCACACGACAAGCACAGAATGGGCGGGAGCCAGTTGTGCTGGCGCCCGCCATCCGGATCGCGTTCGGGATTCGTCGCGCTTGGGAAGTAAAACGCTGGAAGGGAACACCGCCGCTCCACCGGGACCGCGCGGCCGCCGGCGGAGCGGAAAGGCAGTAACTTCCTAGCGCTTGCGCTGGCCCTTGGCCAGGACTTTGACTTTTTTCTTCTGCGAACCACGGGCCACATCAGCGGGACGCTTCGGCTTAGCCGGGGCCTTGGCGCGCGCTTTGCGCTTCAGTTCTTTCCGTTCGGCCCGGTCGGTCACGTTCTTGGTGTTCATGTCTTAATTCACTACCCTTAAACTCGCGTATTTGGCTATCAGTTTTTTCAAACCGTGGCCAGGAAAACTCACCGTAATCTTGGCCTCGTCGCCTTCGCCTTCCTTGCGGAGCACGAGGCCCTTACCGTACTTCGGGTGCGCCACTGTCGCTCCCGCACGAACTCCGCCGCCCCTGCGCGGGACTGCGGCCGCCGCTGGAACGGCGGAAACCGGCTTCGGCGCGATGAACCGCGGCGGAGCCGGGCTGGCCGCCCGTGTCCCCGCTGGCGGTGGCTTCAATCCCGGTCCAGCCGCAGCGGTGAACCGCGCTTGCAGGGCTCCTGGCCGGGCGCCCGTTGAGGGCGTTACGCCCGCCGGCTTGAAAACCGCACCCGCCGTGCCGCCCGGACGCGCCGGCCGGCTTTCGAAAGGAACCGCCACCGGCGCTGGTGTATGCGCCTGCGGCGGCGTTGGCACTGCCGGCGCCTTCGCGCCGGAGCCCGCTGCCCAATTCACTGGCGTCTGAATCCCGTGTTCACTGAAGAACTGCGAGATATGATCCAGCGAGTTGTACGTCTTTCCAGTATAAGTGTTGCGGCGCGCAACCTCACGCACCATCTGCCGTTCACCGTACAGATCGACGTAAGCCGCGCTGGTGCGGTCCTCGGTCAGATCCTCAATCAGGTGCTGCGGCACTTCGTTCAGAAAGCGCGACGGCGTGCACGGCTCCAGCGGGCTGCCGCCGTATTTGCGCCGCATTTTGGCGTGGCTCAGGTACAGCCGCTGCTCGGCGCGCGTCATGGCGACGTAGCACAGGCGCCGCTCTTCTTCGAGCTGCTCCTCGTTGTCGCGCGACCGGCTGTGCGGAAACAGTCCCTCTTCCATGCCGGCGATGAAGACCACCGGGAACTCCAGGCCCTTTGAGTTGTGGATGGTCAGCAGGCTGATCTGCGCCTTTTCGTCGACGTCGTCGGCGTCGGACACCAGCGCGGCGTGATCCAGAAACTCTTCGATCGATTCTCCGCGCTGCGCTGAGTCGGCCGCGGCGGAAACCAGTTCCTGCAGGTTGTCGCGCCGCCCCTCGGCCTCCGGGCTGGGATCGGCCTCCAGCATCTTGGCGTAGCCGGAGCGCTCCAGGATCTGCTTCAGAATCTCGTCCGGCGTACGGTTTTCCAGGTTGGCGCGCAACTCGTCGATGATCCGGCGGAAGGCGCCCAGCGAAGCCTCGGCGCGCGCGCCGAAGTGGCGCTCGTCGCAACCCGTTCCGATCGCCTCCCACAGGCTTACGTCGCGCTCGCGGGCCAGCTTTTCAAGCTGTTCGACGGTCGTCTTGCCGATGCCGCGCGCGGGCACGTTCAGCACGCGCAGCAGCCCCACGTTGTCCTTCGGGTTGAGCAGCAGCTTGACGTACGCCAGCGCGTCCTTGACCTCGGCGCGGTTGTAGAAGCTCAAGCCGCCGACAACCTTGTACTTGCGGCCGTAGCGGCGCAGCGCCTCTTCAATCTGCCGCGACTGGAAGTTCGTGCGATACAGCACGGCGACGCGCGTCAGCGGCTCGCGCTTCAGCATCTTGTCGATCGCTTCGGCGATATACAGCGCTTCCTGTTCGCCGTCGGCCGCTTCGAACAGGCAAATTGGCGTGCCCGCGTCCGACTGGGTCCAGAGGGTCTTGCCCTTGCGCGCGACGTTGTGCGCCACCACCGCGCCGGCGGCTTCCAGAATCGTCTTGGTCGAGCGGTAATTCTGCTCCAGCCGGATGACCTTGGCACCGGGGAAATCTTTTTCGAAATCGAGGATGTTGTGGATGTCCGCGCCGCGCCAGCCGTAGATCGACTGGTCCTCATCGCCCACCACGCCGACGTTGTTGTGCTGCGTTGTGAGCAGCCGCAGCAGTTCGTATTGCGAGCGGTTGGTGTCCTGATACTCGTCGATCATCAGGAACTGGTAGCGGCGCCCGTACCATTCGCGCGTCGGCTCGTCGTGCCGCAGCAGGCGTACGGCTTCGAGCAGCAGGTCGTCGAAATCGAGTGCGTTCGCCTTGCGCAGTTCCTCTTCGTACTCGTCGTAGACCTTCGCCAGACGCTCGGCCTGCGGGTTCGTCGCGGCCTTGTAGAAATCCTGCGGCGACTGCTTGCGGTTCTTGCCCTGGCTGATGGCCGACAGCGCCGAGCGGTACTTCATGAACTCTTCGTCGAGCCCGAATTTCTTAAAGACGCGCTTGACGATGGCAAGTTGATCGTCGTCGTCGTAGATCTGAAAATTCCGCGTGAAACCGGGCCGGATTTGCGCGAGCGGGTCGCCGTCGCGGCGCAGGACGCGGACGCAGAAGCTGTGGAAGGTGCTGACCGTGGGCGCGTCCATCGCGGAAGCCGCGCCCAGCAGCTTCTGCACGCGCTCTTTCATTTCGCCCGCCGCCTTGTTGGTAAAGGTGACGGCGAGAATGGAAGCCCCGGGGACATGGCGCGCCGTGATCAGGTGGCAGATGCGATGGGTGATGACGCGGGTCTTACCGCTGCCGGCGCCGGCGAGAATGAGGAGCGGGCCGGCGAAGTGTTCGACCGCTTCGCGTTGTTGCGGATTGAGGCCAGCCAGGAAGTCCATGCGGGGGAGAAACCTTGAGTGTAGCATGCCAGGCTCCGCGCGGTGCGCTTTGACGGGGCGCAACTGATTGATGTAAAAAGAGTTGCATTGTTTGAACAGGTCAAACGGAAGTGCGCGTAAATGTTGTAACCTGACAGTGAGCCGTTATCGCCTAAGTAGTTGTAGGATCGAAGCGTTCGGCGGTGCGGCTCTATGACTCCGGATGCTGGTCGAATTCGAAACTGTCGAGCGCGCCCGGGATGGGGACCCGGCGGCATTCACCACGCTGGTGACGACCTATCGGCGGCGTATTCTTGGCACGATCAGCCGCTTGATTGGCCGGCCGGACGATGTGGAAGATGTCGCGCAGGAAGTATTTCTGCGCCTTTACGATTCGCTGGGCCAGTTGCGGCACCCGGAGATTTTCGAGCCGTGGTTGTACCGTCTGACGACGAACGCGGCGCTCGATTACCTGCGCAAGCGCAAGCGCCGGCCGGAATCGCGGATGTCGGATCTGAGCGAGCCGCAGGTGGCCGCGGCCGATGCGCGCGTGGGCACCGAGTACGACCGCGATCAGCGGGAAAAGAACCGCGTGCGCGAGTTCATGAACGAGTTGTTGGGGAAGGTGTCGGAGGAAGACCGGGTGTTGCTGACGCTCAAGGAAGTCGAGGGACTATCCTTGAAGGAGCTTCAATCGGTCTATGATGTCAACGAAAACGCTTTGAAGGTCCGTCTGTTCCGGGCCCGGCAGAGAGTTTTGAAGGCGTTTGCGGCGATGGGGGCGACAGATCCCCGCGGAAAGGAAGCCGTATGAGGGACGGTTTCGAGAAGATCGGGCCGGATGCGGCCGGGCCGGAGGCTTTGGAGACGCGCCTGGACGCGCTGTTTGCGGCGTACCGCGACGCGTGTCCCGCACCGGAGGCGTCGCCCGAGTTCATGCCGCGCTTATGGGCGCGCATCGAGAGCCGGCAGCAAAACCAGCTTGCCTTCGCCTGGCGTCGTTGGACGCAGGCTTTTCTCAGCCTGGCCGCCGCGGCGTGCCTGCTTATCGTGGCGCTGCAGGTTCTGTCACCGTCCTCTTCGGCCTATTTCCGTTCGACCTACATCGACCAGTTGAGCGAAGACGATGGCCCTGAGCATATGGTGCTGGAGGACGTGGCGACCGCCGATTCCAGGCCTCCGATCCAGCCGGCCGTTCTGAACGAGACAGCGCCCGAAGGGAATGCGCAGCGATGAAGGCGCTCGGCTGGAAAATCGCGCTGTATTTCGCCGTGGTCTTCGCCGCCGGTATCGGCGTAGGAATCCTGGCGCAGCGTTATGTCATTGCCGGGCCGGCGCGCGCCGGCGCTCACCCGCCACGGGATTCGGAGCGTTTCCGCAAAGCGATGGTCGAGGAATTGACGAAAAAGTTGAACCTCGATGCCGGCCAGGTGCAGCGGCTGGAAGGGATCCTGGATGAATCGCGCAAAGCGTTCCAGGATTTCCGTGAGCGGCATCGCGACGAGATGAAGGTGATCTACGATCGCCAGCACGAGCAGATTGCCGCCATGCTGCGGCCCGATCAGCGCGTGATCTACGAGAAGATGCGGGCCGAGCGCGAAGCGGAACTGAAGAAGCACGAGCACGACGAGAAACACCACGGCTCCGGCCATTGAGTCCGCCGGGACAGTGGTTTTCCCGCAGGCAGGCAATAGAAAACGGCGTGAACGGGAAGTTCCCATTCACGCCGTTTTGTGATTCGTAGCTGTTAAAAACGCTGCTCTATTTGGCGGCGAGGGCTTCGGCGCGCTTGCGCTTCACTTCGGCCGACTTCGCCATGATCTTCTGGAAGCGATCGACACGGCCTTCGGTATCCATGAGCTTTTGCTTGCCCGTGTAGAAGGGGTGGCACTTGGAGCAGATTTCCACGCGCATTTCGCCCTTCAGCGTGGATCGGGTCTGGAAGGTGTTACCGCACGCGCAGATCACCTTCACAACGTTATAGGCGGGATGGATGCCAGCTTTCATCTGTTCTTCCTTGACTTTCTCACTTTAGCACACCGGCCACGCGGACGCTAACTCCAGCGTCATGAACGTATCAGCGCCGCCCGTCAGGGGATCAGCGCTTTGCGGATCGGCTCGACCCACGTGTCTTTCGCCATGTCCCACAGCAGGAAGTCCGAATCGAACTGCCAGTAGGCCCAGGCCCAGCCGAACGACTCGGCCGTACGCGCGGCATGCGCCGTGTAGCGTACGCGCGAATCCATATCTCCTTTGTCGTAAGCGCCGAATTCGCCCAGCAGAATCGGCCGGCGCTCCGCCTTGGACCATTCCTGCACCCCCGCGAAGTCCTGCTCCATGCGCTGCTTCTCCGCGTCCGTGCCCCAGGCGACGCCGGAGAGGTGCGCGGTTTCCTTGTTCCATGGCGCGCCTTGATGGGTGAACTCCATCGGCAGGTAGTAGTGCACGGTCGCGATGATGTGCCGGTCGTCCGCGGGCAGTTCCAACTCCTTGAGCTTGTGGATGTTGTTCCAGAACGCCGGTCCGATGACGACGTTCCGCGTGGGATTGGTCTGGCGGATGATGGCCAGCGCTTCCTTCAGCCAGGCGTTCCACAGCTCCGTTGTCACCGCGCCGTTAGGCTCGTTCAGAATTTCGAAGACCACTTCGGGCGGCGCGTCCTTGTAGCGCGGCGCAATCTGCCGCCAGAAGGCCATCAGCTTGTCGTGGCAGCCCGCGGCGTCGCCGCCGCAATACGTGAAATCGTGCTCGTCGACGATCACCGTCAGGTGGTTGTCGAGCGCGCCTTTCACGGCCCAGTCCAGCGTCTTCAGCCACGCCGGATCAAGCTGATCCTGCTTGTCCATGTGCGGGAACGACGCCAGGTTCACGCGTACCGTCTGGAAGCCGGCCTCGTGGAGCAGCTTGAAATGGCGCTCTTGAAAGCGGGCCTTGTTGAAATCCTTCCACAACGGGTCGTAGCCGATGATGTTCACGCCCCGGCGCATGCGCTGCGTCTGCTCGAAAGCATCCAGACCTTGCGCCGCGACGGCGGCGGTGAGCAACAGAGCGCAAGGAACCAACCGTACCAGCGCCGGGAGAGTGTCGATTCGCATAGCCAAGCTGAGCCTTCTTTGCGTGAAGTGCGAGAGCGTGCTCTCGTGGCACAGATTATTTCAATTGCGGCTCTCCGGCACAACGTCCCATCAACCGAAGTAGCGGAAATGCTTCCAGAACTCCGGCCAGGGCTGCTTCAACCGCCGGCAGAGGTAAATCTCCGCGTGGCGCGTGGTTTCTTCGTTCTTCACGTTGAAGCGATTCGTGATGTGCCCGGCCAGCTCGCAGCTTTCGAAGTTGTGTTCGACGAACTCGCGCGACAGGCCCACGACGATCAGCGTCTGCGGCGGCGGATCGGGATAGCCCCGCAGCCAGTACGAGTCGATCCCGCTGATGGCTTGCGGCAGCCCGTATGCCGGACCGTACAGGTTCAGCGCGCCCGCCTCTCCGTAGTTGCCCGCCAGGATGCCCAGCCGCTCCCGGTCGTGCGCAGGCAGGCCGTCGCGGATGCCGGCAACGGTTTGCGCCAGTTCCGGCCAGCCGATCTCTTCGCGCAGATCGCCATTCTTATCACTAGCGAAATCCCACCATTGAGAGTTCACGGGCGCGGCGGGCAACACCACCGCTGCTGCAATCAGCCCTCCCGCCGCCAGGGTGACGCCTACGGCGCCCTTCCACACACGCGCCCATACGCGGCTCACCCGCGCCAGCCAGAGATCGGCTAGCACGGCTCCCGCGGCCAGCAGCATCGGATACGCCGGCGCCTCATAATAATCGCGGCCGTGCAGGTAGTAATACAGCAGCAGCGTGAGGATGTAGAGCCAGCCGATCAGCTTGTACGGCTCGCCTTCTTTCCTCCGGAAGTAGAACCACAGCCCGGCGAGCCACAGTGGCGCGGCGAATGGATTCGAGGCGACCAGCAATTGTCCGGGCAGATAACTGTCGGTGCGGCCGATGCGGATATCGCGCGCGTGATTGCTGCTCAGCAGATCGAGCGAGATGAAGTCGTGCTGCAGCTGCCACAGCAGGTTCGGCAGGAAGATCAGCGCCGCCAGCGCCGCGCCCACCCAGAACCACGGGCACTGGAAATAGCGTCGCACCGGCGTGACGAGCATTCCAACCAGCAGCGCGGCCAGCAGGAACGCCATTGAGTAGCGCGTCATCAATCCCACGCCCGCGACGATGCCGATAGCCAGCCACCAGAACGGGTTTTCAGTCTTCAGCAGGCGGATCAGCATGTACGCGATCGCCACCCACCACAGGTAGTCGAACGTGACGTATTGGAACAGCGCTCCGCCGCCGAGCGAAACCGGCGCGATGGCCGTCGCCAGCGCGGCTACAACCTGGGCCCAACGGCCGCCGCCCAGCTCGCGCGCCATCAGGCCGGCGAGCACCACCGTCGCGCCCTGGGCGAGCGCCGCGAAGAAGCGGAATCCGATGAGCGACGTACCAAACAGCACCAGCGCGACGCGGCCGATGAACGGAGTCACGGGCGGGTATGCCGGATAGCCCCACGCGAGATGGCGCGCGTCATCGAGCGTAGCCAGTTCGTCACGGTGGAAGCCGTACTGGCCGTTCGTCAGCGTGTGCAGCAGGACCAGACAGAAGGCGATCTGGAGCAGTACGCCCAGTTCGCTGAACAGGAGCTTGTGCCAGTCGCGGAAACGTCTCACGGCTTACCTCCCTCTCGTTCTTGCGGAGCCTTGGGAACCTGACGGCGGGAATCCGTCGGCGCCAACGTAATTCAGACGCCCGTTGACCGGCTGGTGGTACAGTTTACTGCGCCGGCTTTGCCGGGCTTGCGTTCTTCTGCTTCTCTTCCTGACGCTTCTGCTCCGCTTCCTGCAGCCGCCGGACGGCCGAGCGCTCGCGGTCGCCGTCCTCTTTGCGCTTCATGCGATAGTAGACCGTCGCCAGCGAAACGTGCGCTTCGGTGAACTGCGGGTAGTCCCGGATCAGCCGTTCCAGCTCCACGCGCGCCTGGTCGTTGCGGCCCTGCAACAGGCGTACCGTGGCGTGCTGATACAGCGCGCCCGGATCGTCCGGACGCACGCGCAGCGCCCGGTCGAGGCAGGCCATGGATTCGTCGAGCTTGCCTTCCTGCTTGAGCTGCAGGCTGGTTTCGAGATTGGCGATGTAATCGTAAGGGTTGAGCTTCAGCTCCTGCTGGAACTGCGCGGCCGCATTGTCGAAATCGCCCGTTTCTTTCAAGGCCTGGGCATACGCCGTGTGCACCGTGGGCAGATTGGGGTTGAGTTCAACGGCCCGCGCCAGGTGCTTCACGGCCGCCTTGTTGTCGTGTAACTGGTAGGCGCTGAAGCCCAGCAGCAGCGACGCCTCCGCCGACTCGCCCCGGCTTAGAATCCGGTCGAGCACCACCTGCGCCCTGGCCGTCTGCTTCTCCTGGAGCAGCGCCGTGCCCAACATGTAGTTGATGGCCATGTCTTGCGGGTACTTTTCATCGAACGGCGTCAACAACTCGACGACTTTTTTCGTCTCACCCATCTGCAGCCAGCAATCGCCGAGCACGTAGACCGGCTGCAGTTCCGCCGGCTGCGCCTTGTGCACCGCCACGAGTTCCGTCACCGCTTCAGGCAGCCGGGCCAGTTTGTAATAGGCCAGGGCCAGGTTCAGCCGGATCCCCGGATTGTTGACGAGCTTCTTCAGCGCCTCTTTGTACTCGGCGATCGCCGCGGTGTATTGCCCGTCGCGGGCCAGCGCGGCGCCCAGGTTCGAGCGGACCTCCGCCACTTCCGGATGCTCCTTCAGAAACTCGCGGTACAGGCGGATTGCCGTGGGGATGTCGCCGGATTGGTGCGCGGCGATCGCCTGGCGCAAAGTCTCCTGCGCGTCGGCCGCGTGCACGGGCCGCACGATGGGCACCGCCAAGAGAAGCAGGACGATGAGAAGCAGGACGATGAGGGCGCGTTTCATCTGAATGGAATTGTAGCCGTCCGCGGGCCGCCGGTGGGACCCCTCAGAATCCTTCCACCGCATCCGGCGGCGGCTGGACCGCCGTGGTCTGCACCAGATCGCGCGCGTCGCTCCAGGGAATTGCGATTTCGACTGGCGCAGACAAGGGCGCGCGCAGCGCGTCGCCGCTCCACCGCAGCGTGATACCGGCCGGGCTCAGCGCGAACTGTCCGGGCAGACTGAGCGGCGCTTCTTTGAAGGGCAGGGGAGCGTCGCCGCTCAGGTTCATCTCGGCTCGCAAGCGCTGCTCCGCGAGTTCCACCAACCGCGACTCGCCGCCGCGCGCCAGCAGATCGCTTAACACCACCGGATCGCCCGTGCGTGGATTCAGGTTGAGGTACGTGCGCTCATTGAACGGCAGCGCCGCGCCCGTCTGCCCGATCCGGTCGACCTGGAAACTCCACACGCCCGGCCGCCGCGCCAGCACCTGGACCGAGCGCCGCTCGAACCATGTGGAGTCGTTATAGACCGCGCCGCGGTGTTCCACGCGCCAGTGTTCGATCAACTCGTCGCCGAACGGATCCATCTTCGCCGGACCCTCGGGGAAGCCGATCGCCGCCAGCACCGCGGCGTTCATCTTTGCGGCCGCGTTGCCCGCGCCGCCCTTCATCTCCGGCCACACGGCCCGGAAGCTCACGCACGCCTGCGCGCGGCTGCCATGATCGCCGCATCCGGGACGCGTCTTCTCAAACGTCCGCATCTCGAATTCGACCGCCGCGGAATCGGCCGCCTGGACGCGCGGTTTGGCGTCGCGGCACGCCGCCAGCAGGACGGCGGCTGCGCAGAGCGTGATCTGGAGTTTTCTCATCGCTGTGAACGCATGATAGCGTTCCTGGCGGTGAACCACCATTCCGCGCGGCTGCTCTCCAGCGGCCACAAAAAAAGGAACTCCCCGCGCCCGAGGAGGCGCGGGGAGTCGTTCAAAACAACTTCAACGAATTCTGTTTTACGCAGGCTTGCGCGTCACTTCGATGTCGAGTGTGATGGTGACCTCGTCGCCGACCACCATGCCGCCGCCATCGAGGTTCTTATTCCAGGTCATGCCGAAATCTTTGCGATTGATGACCGTGGTCGCGGTGGCGCCGCGCCGCAGCAGGCCGAAGGGATCCTTGATCTCCTTGGTAATGCCGGAGACATGCAGCACGACGGGCTTGGTCACTCCATGGATGGTCAACTGGCCGGCGACGTCGAGCCCCTGCGCGGTTTTCTTAGCGCCAGTGCTCTTGAACGTGAAGGCCGGATACTTGGCCACGTCGAAGAAATCCGCGCTCTTCAGGTGCGTGTCCCGCTGCGGTTCGCGCGTGTTGATGGTGGCGACGTCCACGTTCGCGTCGATCTTGATGGCTGACGGGCTGGCGTCGTTGTAGACGACGGTTCCGGTGAGCTTGCTGAACTCGCCGCGGACGTTGCTCACCATCAGGTGGCGTACCGAAAACTGCGCCGCACTGTGTGCCGAATCGATGTTGTAATCAGCAGCCAGCGCCGGGACAGCCAGCGCGGCCAGAACGAATGCGATGTGACGAATCATTTTTCCCCTCTTCAATTTGTGATGTCGTGAGCGGCCGGTTCGACGCTCAGATGCGTTCCACCTGCTCGCGAATGTGCTCCAGAGTTTCGATCAACGACTCAAGCTCGGCCGGCTCCAGACCCGCGAAGCTGCGCTCCGCAACGCCGTCGACCAGGGGCTCGAGTTCCACCAGCAGCCGCGCGCCCTCGTCCTTGATGTAGCAAAGCACCTGGCGGCGGTCTTTCTTGCACCGCTCGCGGCGTACCAGGCCTTTCTCTTCCAGCCGGTCGAGGAGCCGCGTCATCCCAGGTGCGGACTCAATCAACCGGTCGCCGATGGCGAGCGTTGGAATGCCCGCCGCGCCCGCTCCGCGCACAATGCGCAGCACGTTGTATTGCTGGTGGCTCAAGCCCTGCTCAGCCAGCTTGCGGTCCAACGTGCTGACGAGCCCGTCAGCGGTCTTTATCACGGCGAGAAACGCCTCCTCCACAGGGGAGGAAAACGGTTTGCTCTGCTTCAACTCGGCTTGGAGTTTGCTCTTGCTTCTAGCCACGATTTCAGTCTATGGGTTATTGAATGACATGTCAATAGATTTGTATGAAATAAAAATAGCGTTGACGAATGCTTCGTTATGAATCCAAGCCGCCCGCTCCCGTCGACGTGTCGGGAGGAAGCCCGGTTTGCGGGGTTCGAATCTGACCAATTCGGGCCATAATGGACGCGGGATGCAACGTTCGGCTCGTTTCGTGGTCGGGGCGGCCGCGGCATGCTTGCTTGCGGCCAACGGGATTGCCGCGAATCCTGAATACCGTCTGAAGGGCGTCCTGCGGCCGCCGCTGCGTGCCGTAGTGACCCTGGACGGCTACAGCACGGCATTCAGTGGCTCGGCGCTGGCCCAGGAGAACGGCCAGTTCGAATTCAAGGCGCTGCGGGCAGGCACCTATACGCTGGTTGTGGGCGTGCCCAATCGCGGCGAGGTGCGCCGCACCGTTGAAATCGGTCCCGGCACCGCCGACTCGAAGAACTGCATCGCATTTACGTTTGTACTGGATGAATCGCTGTTCTCCCGCGACGCCACTCGGCGTCAGGACACCGTCTCGCTGAAGGAACTGGAGATCCCCGAAAAGGCCAGGAAGGCCTTTGAGGAGTCGCAGCGCCAGTTAGCCCGCCGCAACGAGAAGAAGGCGATCGCGTGCTTGCAAACGGCCGTGCGTATCGCCCCCGGATTCAGCGGCGCCTGGAACAACCTCGGGACGCTGTTTTACAAGTCCGCCCAGTATCAAAAGGCGGAGCAGTCTTTCCGCGCGTCGCTCGTGGCGGCTCCCGGCGCTTTCGAACCGCTGGTGAATCTGGGCGGCGTTCTGTTGACGCTGCACCGTCCTGGCGAGGCATATACGTTCAACCTCTATGCGGTTCTGGAGCGGCCGGAAGACGCACTGGCGAACTCGCAGATGGGCATGACCTATTTCGCGTTGGGCCGTATGGATCTCGCGCGCAAGTATCTGAACGAAGCACGCCGCATCGACCCCGGCCATTTCTCCCGCCCGCAGTTGCTGCTGGCGGAAATCTGCCTGCGGAAAGGCGATCCGCGTGGCGCGGTGAAGGAATTGGAGGAGTACCTCCGCTATCACCCCGACACGCCGGACCGCGCTCAGATTGAGGAGACGATCCGCAAGCTGCACGACGCCGCGGGGCAGATGCTCTGACGAGCCCGTGGCATGGGCGGTAGTCCGCGGCGCCTCAGTACCAACGGGCGAACGGGCGAGCGCCGGCTGGAACGTGCATTTCGATCGCTCGTGCGCGCTCCCGATTTCACGTAGAATGCCATGGGCAGGCGCTCGCGATTGCCCGGCAGGAGGCTTCCTATGCAGCATGACTTCACACGGCGAGGCTTCGTCGTTGGCGCCACCGGGCTCTCGGCCGCGCTCGCTCTCAACGGCCGGATCCTTGGCGCGAACGATCGCGTCAACACAGCCGTCATCGGCCTGGGCGGGCGGGGCAATTGGCTGCTCGAAAAAGTCCAGCACCGCATTGCCGAAAAGAACGACGCGCAGGTCGTTGCGCTCTGCGAGGTCTACCAGGCGCGGCTTTCGGCAGCCGCGAAGAAGGTCCCGGGAGCGAAGACCTACACGCATCACCAGGAGCTGCTGGAACGGAAGGACCTGGACGCCGTCGTGATCGCCACGCCCGACCACTGGCATGCGCCGATCACGCTCGCCGCGCTCGACCGGGGCTGTGACGTCTACTGCGAGAAGCCGATGACGCACACGCTCGACGAAGCCGCCGCGGTGGCCGCGAAGGTGCGCGCGACACAGCGCATCATGCAAGTCGGTGTGCAGGCCACGAGTTGGAATCGCTGGTGGAAGATCCGCGAGATCGTGCAGGCCGGCACGCTCGGCAAGGTCGTGGCCTGCCAGGGCACCTACAGCCGTAACGATCCCAACGGCGATTGGAATTGGCCCATCGATCCTGCCGCCGGACCCGACGCCGCGGGCGAAGAGCATATCGATTGGCAACAGTGGCTGGGTTCGGCGCCGCGGCGGCCGTTCGATGCGGATCGCTTTTTCCGCTTCCGGAAATACTGGGACTACTCGGGCGGCATCGCCACCGACCTGCACTATCACATCCTGGCGCCGTTCCACATCGCTTTGGAAAACGAGCACCCTTCGCGCGTAGCTGGCATGGGCGGCTTGTGGGTCTACAACGACGGGCGCGAGACGCCCGACACATTCCTCACGGCCGCGGACTACCCGGGCAAGTACTCGATTACGATTCAGTCGTCGCAAGTGAATGAGATCGGCCCAACCATGCTCCTGCGCGGTACCCACGCCACCATGCATCTGGGCGACGAATGGGAAGGCCCGCAGGGCCGCAACACCAGCGTTGCGCGCATCGTGCCCGAGACGCCGTTCCGCGACGAGTTCATCAAGAAGTGGGGCAAGGACGAGATCGTCGTCGAGAACGTCGGCAACGATGGCGATCAGAAGCACATGGACAACTTCTTCGATTGCATCCGCTCGCGCCAGCAGCCGAACTGCCACGCCGATCTCGGCTACAAGGTCATGACCGGCATCGAGCTTTCGGTGCGTTCCTACCGGCAGAACAAGATCTTCGTCGTCGATTCCACGGGGCATGTGCTGAACGGTTGATCGCTGTCCCGGGAGACCCGCCATGGCAAACGGAAAAGTGAAGGTCGGTATCATCGGTTCGCAGTTCGAAGCGGACATTCACGCGGCGTCGTTTCAGCTCATGCCCGAGGAAGCGGAGGTCGTCGCCGTCGCCTCGCCTACCCCCGGAAATGCGGCGAAAATGGCCAAAAAATACGCAATTCCGCGTGTTTTTCTCGATTATCGCGACATGCTGCGCGAGCCCGATATCGAGCTGGTCACCATCGCCGCGCCCAACGCGCTGCATTGCCAAATGACCTGCGACAGCGCGCGCGCCGGCAAGCATGTCGTCTGCGAGAAGCCCTTCGCAATGACGCTCGAAGAAGCCGATGAGATGATCGACGTCTGCCGCCGTTCGGGCGTGCTGCTGATGTATGCCGAGGAGCTGTTTTTCACGCCGAAATACGTCAAGGCCAAGGAAATGGCGGACCAGGGCGCGTTCGGCAAAGTGCATCTGGTCAAACAGAGCGAGAAGCACTCGGGTCCGCACGGCGATTGGTTCTGGGACGTCGCGCGCTCGGGCGGCGGCGTGTGGATGGACATGGGCTGCCACGGCATCGCGTTCTGTTACTGGTTCCTCGGGCGGCCGCGGATCGAGTCGGTCTATTGCCAGATGGGCACGTACGTTCACGGCGACAGGACCGCGGGCGAAGATGAGGTCGTCGGCATCCTTGAATTCGCCGGCGGTGCGCTGGGACTGGTCGAAAACAGTTGGTCGCGCATGGGCGGCATGGACGACCGCATCGAAGTCTACGGCAGCCAGGGCGTGACGTACGGCAACCTGCACATGGGCAACGCGCTGCCGACCTTCAGCGCGCACGGCTACGGTTACGCGGTCGAGAAAGCGCCGTCAACCGTGGGCTGGAGCTATCCGGTTTTCGAGGAGCTGTGGAACTACGGCTACCCGCAGGAGATGCGCCACTTCGCGCGTTGCGTGCGCGGTAAGGAGCAGCCGCAAGCGACCGGCGAAGACGGCCGCGTCGTGCTTGAAACGCTGTGCGCGGGCTATGCTTCGGCGGGCCTTGGTTCGAAGGTGGCGTTGCCGTACCGGCCCCAGGGCCTGCGGAAGCCGATCGACGGCTGGAAAGCTCCGGGCAGGAAATAGCGCTCTAACAAGAAAAGGCCGGCGAGCGCGATGCGGCGCTGCCGGCCCTGTTTTTGACGACGCGAAAAATGGCTAGACGCCGAGCGTGGCGATGGCGCGCTTCAGATGCTCGATCCCGCGCTTCACGTCCTCGACCTGTTTGGGGCCGGAGATTTCGCGCTCGATCGTGATCGCGCCCGTATAGCCGTTCGCGTGCATGATCTGAAACACGCGCTTGAAATCGACCTTGCCCTCGCCGATCGCCGTTTCCTCGCCGAGCTTGCGCGGGTCGGTCGGCCAGCGCCCATCCTTGGCGTGGACGGCGTGGATGTGCTTGCCGAAGATCTCCGCGGCATCGACGGGATTGGCTTTGCCGTAGAGAATCAGGTTGGCGGTGTCGAGTCCGACGCCGACGTTATCGAGGCCGACGTCCTGAATCGTGCGCATCAGTGTGGTCGGCGTTTCCTGGCCGGTCTCGAAGAGGAACATCTGCCCGTTGTCGCGGCAGTGCTGCGCCACTTCTTTCACCGCGGCGACCAGCTCGGGATACAGCGGATCGTTGGGATCTTCGGGGATGAAGCCGCAATGCGTCTGCAGGCGCTTTGCTCCGATCTGTTTGCCCAGATCCGAGCCGCGTTTCAGCGCGTCGATGCGCGCCTGGCGCGTGTTGCGCGGCACCAGGCCGATGGTGGCGGGACCGCGCATGAAGTCCCAGACCATCTCGCCCGGCCCGAGCGTCTCGACGGCGGTCGGCTCCACCTGGTACTTCTCCAGCAGATCCTTGATCTGCGCGCCGAATTGAGCATCGTAGCGATTCGTCGAAACGAAGCACGTGCTCAGTCCGAGGTCGCGGACCTTCTTGATCTCCTTCTCCGGGTTCTCATCGGGACCGATGAGAATGCCCAGGCGAAACGGCTTCTTCGCGGCGGCCGGAAGCGGCGCGCCGGAACTGCTCATCGCCGCGACGGCGAGCGGGACGGCGGAGCGGAGGATCGAACGGCGTGTTTGTAGTGACATAAGTCTCAGATTCGGACGAACCACTTTTTCTTATACATCCCGTACGCCGCCAGGTACATCAGCAGTGTGAACGCGACGGCCCACAACAGCGCGGCATTGTAGGGCGAGGCGAGCGGCGCAAAACAGGTCCGGTACAGCCAGCTTTGCAGCGTCGTTGCGGCGGCCCCCTGGCCCCATTTGATGGAGAAGAGCGCCACGGCGAGCAACTCCGACAGCATGTAGATGGTGATCGCGTTCATGCCCATGATGACGGCGGGCCGCACGATGCGTTTGTAGCCCTTGCCGTCGACCAGATAGACAAAGCCGGCGAGCAGCACGAAGTCGAGTCCGGCCATGAACAGCGCGAACGAACTGGTCCACAGCTTCTTGTTGATAGGCAGCCAGATGTCGCAGATCAGACCGAGCGCCAGCAGGACATTGCCCACCAGGAACATCAGCGTCGTACGTTCGGTCAGCTCTTTCTTCAGCCGCAGGATGTGGCCGGCGAGGATACCGAACAGCGCCGTCGCAATCGCGGGCAGCGTGCTGACGATGCCTTCCGGATCCCACGTCTTCGTGCCCGCGTAATTGTGGCGTCCGAGCACGATCCAATCGACGTAATGCGAGATGTTGCCTTCCACGTCGAGCCGCCCCGCGCCGTAACCGGGCGTGGGCACCAGCATCATGATCATCCAGTAGCCCGCGAGCAGCGCGACGATCCAGGCGATCTGCGCGCGCACCTTCGGCGTCCAGAGGTAGATCACCGAAGCGAGGAAATAACAGATGCCGATGCGTTGCAGTACGCCCAGAACGCGCATCGTGCTGAAGTCGAAAAACGGGAACAGGTAGGTCAGCAACCCGAGTGCATAGATGATGAGGCCGCGCCGGAAGGCCTGCCACGTCAGGGCCGCGCGGCTCACGCCCCGTTCCAGCCGGCCGCCGAGCGAGAGCGTGATCGCGACACCGACAATCCACAAAAACGAAGGGAAGACCACATCCGTGATCGTCCAGCCATTCCACTCGGAGTGGTTGAGCGGGTGATAGGTGTGCGCGCCATCGCCGGTGTTATTGACCAGCACCATGAGCGCCATGGTCAGGCCCCGGAAAGCGTCCAGCGACACGAGTCTCTGGGAGACGGGGATGTGGCCGGAGGCAGGCGCGGAAGGATGAGACGGAACTGCGGGCGTAGTCATTTTTGCTGTTGAGATCTTTCTCATCATGTCACGGCTCCGGACACAGCCGCGACTGCTGCCGCGCCGCGTCTCCACCCACTCCGCGCGGGACCGCCCGGGCGTCACCGAATTGCGGGTCGAATTTACCGAATCGTAGTACGATACGGGTTTGGCCAGATTCAGGAGACTCGCGAAATGCAGACCGATGACCGGGCGCTGAGGCTCCCGGAGAACGCTTACACGCCTCTGCCGCCCGGCACAGTCTACGCGCCGCCAGTGCCTGCCGCGACCGTCGTTCCCGAACTGACCGCGCGCTCGATTGGCTGGGGCCTGTTCTTGTGCGTGGTCTTCACCGTGGCCTCGGCCTACTCGGGGTTGAAGGTCGGACAAGTGATGGAAGCGGCCATCCCGATTTCGATTCTGGCGATCGGCCTGGCGCGGGCCTACCCGCGGCGTTCAAGCCTGCTAGAAAACGTCATCATCACCGGCATCGGCGGACTGGCCGGCTCCGTCGTTGCGGGCGCGATTTTTACTCTGCCCGCGCTCTACATCTTGAAGCTCGATCCGCATCCGGTGCAGACGATTTTCATCTGTCTCGCCGGCGGCTGCCTCGGCGTGCTGTTCCTCATCCCGCTGCGCCGCTACTTCGTGCGTGACATGCACGGCAAATTGCCGTACCCGGAAGCGACGGCGATCACCGAAGTGCTGGTGACGGGCGAGAAGGGCGGTTCGCAAGCGAAACTCCTGTTGCAGGCGACGGCGCTTTCGGGCGTTTACGATTTTCTCGCGACGACGTTTCACGTGTGGAAGGAGTATCTGAATTTCCAGTTCGTCCCCACGGTGAAGCTGCTTTCCGAGCGGGCGAAGATCGCGCTGAGCTTCGACGCCATCGGCTTCATCCTTGGACTCGGTTACGTGATGGGTCTGCGCAGTTCGCTGATCCTCTGCGCGGGCGGCGTGCTTTCCAATCTCGTGCTGGTGCCGCTCATCTGGATGATCGGCAGCCATCTGCCCAACACTGCCGTCTATCCCGCGACGATCCCCATCGCGCAGATGGGCGCGGCCGAGATCTTTCGTAACTACGTCCGTTACGTGGGCGTCGGCGCGATTGCGACGGCGGGCATTTTCGGCATATTGAAATCGATGCGCGTCGTGGCGGGCTCGTTCGGGGTGGCGTTGAAAGCGTTCCGGCGGGGCGAAGCACAGTCGGGCGAGCGCACCGACCGCGACCTGCCGATTCTCTCGATTCTGATCGGCGTCATTGTGAGCGCGATCGGCGTCGCGGTGCTGCTCGGCAGTCTCGCGCCGTCGCCCGCGGTCATCGTCGTGGGCCTCGGGCTGACGCTGGTCTTTTCGTTCTTCTTTACCTCGGTTGCCGCGAACGCCATCGCGACGACGGCGCGCAACCCGGTCTCCGGCATGACGATGCTGACCATCATCATCTCGTCGCTGGTGCTGCTGCGCTTCGGACTCTCGGGCACCACGGGCATGTTTTTCGTGATGGCCATCGCGGGCATGGTGTGCACGGCGCTGTCGGTCTCGGGTCAGGCGATTACCGATTTCAAAACCGGCTACTGGCTCGGTTCGACGCCGGCCGCGCAGGAGAAGGTGAAGTTCCTCGGCGTGATCGCCGCATCGCTCGCCGTGGGATTGACCATCGCCGTGCTGGCGACGGCCTTTCAATTCGGCGAAGCGGCGCCCGGCGACGCGCGCGTAGTGCTGCCCTCGCCGCAGGCGTCCATCATGAAGGCGTTGGTCGAAGGCTTCATGAGCCGGCAGCCGGTGGCGTATCTGCTGTTCGGCGCGGGCGCGGCGGTCGCGGTCGTCATGGAAATGTTAGGCGTGCCAGCATTGATCTTCGCGCTCGGCATGTACCTGCCGCTGGAGTTGAATGCGCCCGCGCTGGTCGGCGGATTTATTTCGTATTTCGTCGGACGGCGTGCGGAAAAGCTCGGCGGAGCGCGGGGCGGCACGGTGCGCGAGCGCGGCGTGATCATCGCTTCGGGGTTGATGGCGGGCGGAGCATTGGGCGGCGTATTCGGCGCGGGCTGCCGGCTGATTCCGCACTTCTCCGAGGATTGGATCCGCACGCCATTTTATGGGAACGACATGGCGTCGCAACTGGTTTCGGCTGCGCTCTTCGTGGGCCTCTGCGCGTATCTCTGGTGGGGCTCGAACCGGCATGAAAAGGACTCGCTATCATGAGCGGACACTTTGAAGAATTGATCGGCAACGCGATCTTAGGCATCGACACGCTGTGGGGCGGGGACGTGCTGTGCGCCTCGGGCACCGGCCGTTTCATCGCCGATTCGTGGTTTTCGGACGAGCCGCTGCCCGTGGCGTACACGCATCGGGCGGCCGCGCCGGTGCGCGTGTCGGGAGGCGTTTCCGCGAAGACGCCCGACCGCGCGGCGATCGACGCGTATCTCAAAGCCGTGGATATTCCGGCTGCGATTCGCGGCGTGGCGGCGGAGGCGGCGTCGATCGGCGGCGCGCGCGGAGCGTATCTGGCGGGGCTCGCGCAGTGCTTCGAGACGATGTGGGATCTCGCCATGGAGATTCTGGGACGCGGCGCCGCCGTGCCCTACGAACGTTGCGTGCGCGCTTCGACCGGTCAGGCGCCCGAGCCTTCGGATCCGCGCGCGAAACGCGAACGCGTGGCGGAACTGCTGGCGCGCGCCGGATTCCCGTCGCACAACACGGCGGAGCTACTCGCCGCGGTGGACGCCTGGCGCGCCGCGCAGGTTGTGCCCATGGCCGCGGTGAAAACACTCGGCGCCGTGGTGATCGGCTACTTCGACGCGCTCAGCGCAAAGCACGTGACGCCGTACCTGCCCGACGCGTTGCAAGGCGTTCCGCGCGCGAACATTCAATTCCTGCCAATTCGCGACGCGTGGTTTTCCGGCTCGATGAACTATCTCGGCCGCGCGCGCACGGCGGCGCGCGAGCCGGAATACGAAGCCACATATGAGATCAACGCGTCGCTCGCCATCTCGCTGCCGGAGTTTCTGCAACTGGTCAGTCACGAGGTTGTGCCCGGTCACGTGACGACGTTCGCATATTTACAGAATCTCTATCACCGCCGCGCAGTGGGCTTCGAAGCGAGCGTGCTCACGATGAACACGCGCGCGGCGGCGCTGTTCGAGGGCATCGCCAACAACGCGATCCTGATGGCGCACGGCGTCACCGAAATCGCGGATCTGCCGGACGAGGACATGCAGGCGGGCGTCCTGCTGGCGCTGCTGCAGGACGACGCCAAGAACCAGTCGTCGTATCTCACCTGGGGCGCGGGCCTGCCGCAGGCGGAGGTGGCGCGCGTGCTGCGCAACGACTTCCTCGTTTCCGAAGAGCGCGCGGACAAACTGTCGGGCGCCTGGGGCCGCCATCCGCTGCTCGGCCGCATGTACCTGCCGGCGTACCGGGCGGGCACGCGCAAGGTGGCCGAATTGCGCCGGCGCTACGCGAGCGCGGACGTGTTGCCGGTGCTGTACGGCTGCGCGGGGCTGGTGGACATCACGACCATCGACGGCGTGCTCGCAGCGCGGCGCGGCTGAGAACAGCGGGGCCTCTGGACCGAGCAGACGTTTCCAGATGCACGCTTGCGGCGGTCAGCAGAGATCTTATCAACGGACAACGTGCCAGCAAAACGGCTTGATTGCGCGCGGCGAAACGGTAAAGGGTTACCTTCTCGTGCGGCTAAGTTGTTGATTCTATATTGAGAAAGAAAAGCGAAACGGAAACTCGTTGCCGTTTTGGCGTGGCGGATCGAACGACTTTTTCCGTGAATTGAGCGCGGGATACGGCGCGCACCGCTCGGTCCGCCAGGTCGCGCCGAAGTGCGAGATGATGCTACTTCGGTTTCCTCATATGACTACAGCATCCACACGCCGGTCATTTGTCCTTGGTACGCTGGGCGCCGTGCCCGCGCTCGTAGCCCAAACGCCCGCGCGGCCGAAGCTCTACCACGAAGCGCTGCGCCCGCAATTTCACTTCACCGCGCGCTATTGGAACGATTACCGGCTGAACCCGAAGGAGCACCAGGAGGGCTGGATCAACGACGTCAACGGCCTGGTGTATCTCGACGGTGAGTATCACCTCTTCGCGCAACGCTGGTGGTCGTGCTGGCTCCATGCCGTGAGCAAGGATCTTGTGCATTGGGAAGAGCTGCCGCCGGCCTTCGGCAAGGACGAGAAATTCGGCGGCACGCAATCGGGCGGCGCTGTCGTCGACTACGCCAACACCTCCGGACTCGCGACGGGTAAGACGCCGGTCATGATCGCCTTCTGGGCGAGCGTCGACAACAAGCGCCAGTGCATCTCCTACAGCAACGACAAAGGGCGCACGTGGACCAAGTATGCGGGCAACCCGGTCCTGGTCCATCCCGAGCGTGATCCGAAGGTGTTCTGGTATGAACCCGACCACAAATGGATCATGGTCCTGTACGGTCCGCCCGAGCACAGCTACCTGCTCTTCGAATCGAAGAACCTGCTCGCGTGGAAGCCCATCGGCGCGCCGATTCCGGACATGTACGAATGCCCGGACATGTTTCCGCTGAAGGTGGACGGCGATCCCGCGAAGCAGAAGTGGGTCATCATCGACGGCTCGGGAGCGTACGTGACCGGCCGCTTCGACGGTACGAATTTTCAGGCGGAGACGAAGAAGCAACCCGGCGATTATGGCCGCAATTTTTACGCGACGATGACTTGGGTGGGCATTCCCCAGCGGGACGGACGGCGCATACAGATTGCCTGGATGCGCGGCGGCGCGTATCCCGATATGCCGTTCAACCAGCAGCTCACGTTCCCGGCCGAGTTGACGTTGCGCAGCACGCCCGACGGGCCGCGTCTGTTCCGTACGCCGATTCGCGAGATCGCGTCGCTCTACGCGGGCAGCGTGAAGCTCGGCCCGCAGACACTCAAACCCGGCGGCAATCCGCTCGCCGCAACTGGCGGCGAAGCGCTCGACGTTGCAATCGAGATCGACGCGGCGAAGACCACGGCGGACGAGGTCGTCTTCGAAGCGCGCGGCAATCCGGTGAAATACTCGTTCAAGGATCGGACGGTCGACTCGTGCGGCGTGCGCGTTCCGCTGCCGGCGCGCTCCGGACGCGTCACGCTGCGGATGCTGGTGGACCGCATGTCCATCGAGACGTTCGGCAATGACGGCGCAGTGTCCATCACGAACGTGGCCGCGCCGCAACCAGCGGAGACGCCGCTGGCGTTGCGGGCCGTGGGCGGCAGCGTGGCGCTCGCCGCCATGCGTGTCAGCAGGATCGGCTCGATCTGGCCGTAAAACAACCGGGCCGCCCGGCATTTCCGCGGCGTTGTATCCTATCGTGGTAGGATACTTTGCATGCCGCGCGGCAACCCTTCCCCGAAGTTGGCGATCACCATGGACCCCGGCGTTCATCGCGACATCCTGGCGGCGGCCGGCCGTGAGGGTGTGAGCGTCTCGGCCTGGCTGACCGCCGCGGCGCGGGAGGCGCTGCTGCGCCGTGCCGGCTTGGCCGCGGTTGCCCGTTGGGAAGAGCAGCACGGGCGGTTCACCGCGGAGGAAATGAACGCCGCTCGCCGCAGCGTACTGGCTCAGTTCCGCCTGCCACGAGCAGTCCGGCGGCCGGCGTGAAGGCCGTCGTTTACGACGCCGGCGTCCTGGTGGCTGCCGATCGAAATGAACGGCGAACCTGGGCCGAACACAAGGCGCGCCTGGAAATGGGCGTTATTCCCCTGGTCCCCGCGCCAGTAGTGGCGCAGGTCAGCCGGTCTTTCCGGCAAGCCCAACTCCGGCGTTTCCTGCGCGGGTGCATGGTCGTTCCGCTGGATGAGAATGCGGCGCACGAGGCGGGACGTTTATTGGGCAAAAGTGGAACAACGGACGTGGCCGACGCCGTAGTGGTCGCCACGGCCCTTCGCGAGACGGCGGTGATTCTTACGAGTGACCCGGACGACATCGGACGGATCGTTACGGCCTCCGGACATGAAATCGCAGTCGTCGCGGTGTGAGCTACACCCACCACGGCGCAGTGCGTTGGAGACGTGAAGGGCCACACGCTGGCTGGACGTGTGGCCCTTTTCCGCGACTGGCTCGCCGTGCGTTGGCGTTCGCGCTACCAGAGCTGGCAGCGGACCGCGGCCGGACGCACCATCGGATCGCCGTTCTGGCAATGGAAAGCCGCGGCGAACTCGGGCACGTTCTTCAGCGTTTCAATCACGCGATAGCGCGGCAGCGGGTGCGGATCGGTCTTCAGGCGCAGGCTGTCGTCCTCCACGCGCGAGTTGGTGGCCCAGACCCGTGCGAAAGCAATAAAGAAGCGCTGATCGCCGGTCAGTCCATTGATCACCGGCGGCTCCGCGCCTTTCAGCGAGCGGCGGTACGCCTTGTAGGCGAGCTCGATGCCACCCAGGTCACCGAGCGCTTCGCCCGTCACCAGCTTGCCCAGATGGCGCTGGCCGGGCAGGGCATCGAAGCCGTTGAACTGATCGACGATGCAGCCCGTGCGCTTGCCGAATTCTTTCTTATCCGCGTCGGTCCACCAGTTGCGCAGGTTGCCCGACGCGTCGAATTGCGCGCCCTCGTCGTCGAAGCCGTGGCCGATTTCGTGGCCGATCACGACGCCGATGGCGCCGTAGTTCACGGCGTCGTCGGCCGTGGCGTCGAAGAAGGGCGGCTGCAGGATGCCGGCCGGGAAAACAATCTCATTCAGCAGCGGGTTGTAATAGGCGTTCACCGTCGGCGGCGTCATGCCCCACTCGGTGCGGTCCACCGGCTTGCCGAGCTTGCCGATCTGGTAGTGCATGCGCCACAGCCGCGCGTTCACGGCGTTCTCCAACAGTTGGCCCGGCGCCATTTCAATCGCGGAGTAGTCCTTCCACTTCGTGGGATAGCCGATCTTCGGCATGATCCGCGACAGCTTGCCGAGGGCCTGTTTCTTGGTCTCCGGGCCCATCCAATCGGAATTGGCGAGCGAGTCGGCCAGCGTGGCGCGCATGTTCGTGACCAGTTCATCCATGCGCTGCTTGGCGGCGGGCGGGAAGAAGCGTTGGACGAAGGCGTCGCCCAAGGCGTCGCCCAGCGTGTGATCGGCCAGCTCGATGCAGCGCTCCCAGCGCGGCAGCGGCTCCTTCACGCCGCGCAACACTTTTTCGCTGAAGGCGAATTCGGCGTCTTCGTAAGTCTTGGGCAGCAGCGATGCGCGGCTGCTCAGCACGCGCCATGTCAAATACGTCTTCCAGGTCGCGATGGGCGCCTCGTTCACCTGTTTGGTGAATGTCGCCGCCTGCTTCGGCTGCGCCAGATTCACCGGCGTCGCGCGCGGGATCTTCATGGTGTCGAACAGGCCGCCCCAGTCGAAGCCGGGCGCCTCTTTTTCGACGCCCGCGAGCGTCATCTTGTGGTACTCGTTGTAAGGATCGCGCCGCTGCACGTTGGTCAGCGCCGGCTCGGCCAGCGTGGTTTCGAAGGCCAGCACCGTCTTGCCCGCCGCGGCGGCTTCGGCTTCGCTCGCGCCGCTCAGCCGGAACAGCGTGGCGACGTACTTTTCGAACTCCTCGCGGATTTTGACGCCCTTGGGATCGGTGCGGAAATAGTAATCGCGCTCGGGCAGGCTGAAGCCCGAGGGATTGATCTCCGCAATGTAGACGGCCGCGTCCTTTGCGTCCTGCGAAACGCCCAGCGTGGCGCCCATGGCTGTCGCGTTGCCCGCCAGACGGAGCATTTCGGCCTGCAGCGCCGGCCGGTTGGCGATGGCGGCAATGCGCGCCAGCTCCGGCTTCAGCGGATCCAGGCCGCGCTTTTCAATCGCCGCCGTATCCATGCAGGAGCTGTAGAGCAGGGCGAGCTTTTCGTCGTTCGAGTTCTTCGCCACCTGGCCGGCCTGCTGCTTAGCCACAACCGCGTCGACAATCGTCTTCAGCCGCTCGTGGTTGTCCTGTGCGAGCTTGACGAAGGAGCCCCAGCGCCCATAAGCGGCGGGAATCGGGTTCGCGTCAATCCATTTCTGGTTGACATAGCGATTGAAGTTCTCGCAGGGCTTGCAGTTCGGGTCGAGGATCGATTTCAAGTCGGGGCCGCTCTGCTGGGCGAGCGCCGCGCCCGTCACGATCAGGCAAAGAGAGAGGAATCGCAGTTTCATAAGCGGAATCTTTGTGACTCAATATATCAAGTTGCCATCCGCGCCAGACAGCAGCCCGACCGCGTTCCGTGAAAGTGAAACGGTCCGGCGTGGCGTCCATGCGGCGAGTGTAGAATCCGGGTATGGACCCGCACGCCTGGTTTGCCGTCCTGCGGCTGCCGATCGAAATCGTCGCGGCGTGTCTGGCCGTTCTGCCGGCGCTTTTATTGCTCCGCGCCTGGGGTACGCTGCCCGGCGAGGTGCCGGTGCATTTCGGCGCCACCGGACGGCCGGACCGCTGGGGCGGACGCTGGCAGACCTGGATTCTCCCCGCCGTCGCGCTCTTCATCTACGGAGCGTTCAGCGGCGCCACGGGCGCGTGGAAGTGGCTGCTCGGACGCCCAGGCGACCCGGCTCCGGGCACTGAACCGCTGCTGCTGATCCGCATTTTGGTCGAGCTGCTGCTGACCTACATCACCTGGGGCACCATTCGTGTGGCCCGCAAAGAGGCCGAAGCGCTGGACTGGCGCATTCTGTGGGGGCTGGTGCTGTTGACGGTCGCGCCAGCCGTGCTGCTGCCGCTGCTGCGGCGCTGAGCGATTCCCGCGTAGCATTTGCGTTTCCATGGGACAATCGAGATTGAGATGGGCGCCGGCAGGCAGTCGCGGGGCGCGGTGCGTTTCTCCGGAGGCGCGCCGGGTCACGAGGCAAAGTCCGGTCTCCATAGGGCAACGTGCCGGCTAACGGCCGGGGGGGCGGGCTCAAAGCCCGTTCCACGGATCAGTGCCACAGAAAATATACCGCCCGTGGGCCGCAAGGCTCGCGGGTAAGGGTGAAATGGTGCGGTAAGAGCGCACCGCGTTGCGGGCGACCGCAATGGCAGGGAAAACCCCACGTGGAGCAAAACCAAATAGGGGAGGATGGCGTGGCCCGCGCCGTTTGCACTCCCGGGTAGGTTGCTTGAGCCGGCCAGTAATGGTTGGGCCAGAGGAATGACTGCCGCCCGGCCGCAAGGTCGGGACCAGAAACCGGCTTATCGCCGCGTCCATCTCAATTTTCTCCCGCGCTGGCGGGCAGTTCCCTTCCGGCTGCCGAATTCGACAGAATGAGGGGCATGCCAGTTCATGTTGTTGCTCATTTCCTAGCCCGCCCCGACACGGCCGCCGCCGTGCGCGAGGTGGTTACCGGTTTCATCGTGCCGACCCGCAAAGAGGCCGGCTGCCTTTCCTATACCCTGTTGCAGAATGACGCCAACCCGCTCGAGTTCACCTTCATCGAGCAGTGGGCATCGAAGGAAGCGCTCGACATCCATTTGAAGACGCCGCATATGACGCAGGGCATCGCGAAGCTCGCGAACTTGTTGGCGCAGCCCGGCGACATCCGCACTTATGCGGCGCTGGCCTGAAGGCGGCATGCCCCGCGGGCGCGGCTGACGCCGGCGGGTGCGGAAATGTCGAGGAATGAAAAAAAGGGCGCACCCATCCACTTTAGGGTGCGCCCTTCACTGGGAGGCCGAAAGCGTCCTCCGACTGACGCAATCGGATCGCGGCGGATCGTCGCCGGTCGGCCACTTTTCCTCCAGATATCTCCCGGCTTTCCTCCAGGCCGTCGCGGGACTACTTCGACCGCGATCCGTCGTGGGAATACTTCAACCACGAATAGGGGATACCTTCCGATGGGCCAACCTGCGGTTACTCGCCGCTCATCCGGGTCACGTCCGGACTTGCCGCCAAAGATGCACGCGCCGTGCCAATTTGCGGGCAGGCTCTTTTTCAATCACTTACGGGGAAAGTGTCGAGCCCTGCCGCGCCGCGCTGTCTACATTGTGTTCAAATCGGATAGTCCGGCGTGTGAATGTATGTAAACTAAATATACGCAGAAACGCCAAGTGCCTCGCCGCCTCCGGCAAAAGGACCGCATGGAGCAACAGAGAACATCCGATCCTTCCGGATCCGGCGCCAGCGCGCTGGCGGACCGGCAGAAACTCGCCTCGATTCTCCGGCTGTGCCAGCGGATGAACTCCGAGCGCGATCTGAATGTCCTGCTCGATCTGGTGGTGACCGAGGCGTCGCGCCTGCTCGATTGCGAGCGCGCCAGCATCTTTCTGTTTACGCCGGAGCGTGAGGAACTGGTTTCCAAGGCTGCGCTCGGCAGCGAGCGGACCATCCGCGTTCCGGCGGGCGTGGGCATTGCGGGAGCCGTGGCGGCGACGGGCGAAGTGGTGACGGTCAACGACGCCTACCACGATCCGCGCTTTTTTTCGGGAATCGACGACGACACCGGCTACCGCACGCGCAACCTGCTGGCGCTGCCGCTCATCGGCGCTGGCGGAGAGATTATCGGCGCATTCGAGATTCTCAACAAGCGCGCGGGCAGCTACACGGCCGAAGACACGGAGATTGCTCTTTCGCTCGCTGCCAATGCCGCACTGGCCATTCAGAATGCCCAGTTGATTGGCGAGCTGCGGCGTCATCGCATTGCGCTGGAAACGGAAAACCGCAACCTTTTGCGCGAGATCGGCGGCCGGTTGCCGGCGCAGCAGCTTTTGGGCGCGAGCGCGCCGATGGAAGCGCTGCGGACGATGATGGCGCGCGTGGCCGATACCGACGTCACGGTGCTGATCACCGGCGAAAGCGGGACGGGCAAGGACCTGATTGCCCGTTCGATCCACTTTGCCAGCCCGCGGGCGCGCGGTCCGTTCGTCGCGCTGAATTGCGCCGCGCTGCCGGAGACGCTGGTGGAAACCGAGCTGTTCGGCGTAGAAAAGGGCGTCGCCACGGGCGTCGACCGCCGCATGGGCAAATTTGAGGCGGCGAACGGCGGCACGCTGTTCCTCGACGAGATCGGCGACCTGCCGTTGATCGCGCAGGCCAAGATTCTGCGGGTGTTGCAGGAGCGCTTGGTCGAGCGTATCGGCGGCCGCACGCCGACGCCGGTGGACGTGCGCGTCATCGCCGCGACGAACAAGGACGTGGAAGGCGCCATCCGCAATGGCCAGTTCCGCGAAGATCTGTACTATCGTTTAAACGTCGTGCGCCTGCGCGCGCCGGCGCTGCGCGACATTCGCGAAGATATTCCGCTGCTCGCCAACTGGTTCCTGAACGAAGCGGCGCGCGAGATGGGACGGTCGTGCGCCGGGTTGTCCCCCGCCGCGCTCGCCGCGGTGACGGCCTACTCGTGGCCGGGCAATGTGCGCCAGTTGCAGAATGAGATGCGCCGCGCCATGGTCTATACGCACGGCCCGCAGATCGCGGTTGCGGATTTGAGCGAAGCCGTGCAGGCCGCGCCGTCCACAGCGGCAACGGCGGGCCCCGCGGTCCTGGAGGTTCCGGTGAGCCTGGCCGGCGAGGTCGAGGCGCTGGAGAAAACGCGCATTCGCGAGGCGTTGGCGGCCTGCCGTTTCAACCAGGTGCGGACGGCGCGCAAACTCGGCTTAAGCCGCCAGGGGCTGATCAACAAACTGAAGCGCTACGGCATCGCCGCGCCAGGGGATCTGGCGCCGGAAGACGAGGAGGGCAGCCGGAATGAGTAATTCTCCGAGGATCGCGAGCCCGGGCCACATGTACGAGGGCACGGCCTGGGTGGTGCGGCGCCTGGCGGCCGTGTGGGTCGCGGCGTGGATGGGCATGATCCTGCTTGTGATCGCGCTGACGATCGTGACGCTGAACTCGCCGGAGACGCTGCAATCCGCTCCGCCCGAGGGCTATACCCAGGCCGCCAAACTGGCCGGCGAGCCGCTGGTCCACGAATTGTTGCGCTACCATGCGGCGGTCATCAGCAGCGAAATGCTGGCGGTGTGGGGCTGGATTCAACTTGGTTTCTCGGCGCTGCTGTTCATCGTTCTGCTGCTGTTCTCGGCGGTCGGCAAGATCCAACTCGGAATCTCCCTCGCTATGGCGGCGGACTCGGCGCTGCTCGAGTTTCTGCTGATCCCGAACATGGACCAGTTCAGCCGCCGGGTCACCACGACCGAAGTGGCCCAGCGCCTGGCGCAACTGACCAGCCGGTACCAGTTGGCGACGACCTCATTTTTCGTTTCGCAAAGTGTCACGGTGGTGTTGGGCTGCGTCCTGCTGGTCCTGCTGCTGCGGCGCAGCCACGCCTCGCTGCGCAGCGGCAACGTGTGACCATGCGGCGGTGGTAGCGCAGTCCAGTCCAAGGACAGCGCTGACAAAGTGGGCGGGGCGGAAAGCGCGCAGGCGCGGCAACCCGCGGAAAAGGCAAAACCGCTCATTTGAGCGGTCTCCTGGAAATTACACATTTAGAATCAATAGGATAGAAGTGCGACTCCGCTCGTTTGAGCGGTTTTGCATTTTTTAGAGCGCGAGCCATGCCCGCTTTTCCGGCGCGGCGGGGTGGCGTCCGGCACGCTGCGCAAGCGGCGCTCGAAAGGCTCGGCCAGCGGGCGCTGGAGCGCCGCCCACGCCGGACCAAGGCGTTGCGGAAAACGGACTCGGGCGATCCAGGAAATGGTGTAGACCGGATGGGCGCCGTCCCTGCCGAGCGTGCTGGCGGACGCCAGTGGTTGGCGCAGACTTTCAGCGGGCAGGTTCGCCGCAATTGACTGATAAACAAGCAGATGCCACCGCTCCCTCACGGTCGCGGCTCCGTTTCAAGGAACGGCTCCGTTGCGAAGCGGCAGGTCTGCGCCGGCAGTCTGCGTGTCTACAGAAAAACCAAAACTGCGTTAGCCTGCCGCATCCAGCGACACGCCGTCCACGATGCCGACGATGACGCAATCCACCGGTTTGTCCGCGCAGCCCGCGGCCAGACGCGCCGCCGAACCGGCGACGGTGCAGACCAGTTCGTGATGGCCCGCGCCAACCGTATCGGCCGCAATCTGATAACCCGTTTCTTCCTCGCCGTCCGGGCGGACCGGCTTGACGATCAGCAGCGTGCAGCCTTCCAGGCGCGCGTCCTTGCGCGTCGCGACAATCGAACCCACGACCCGAGCAAGATGCATGGGCGTTTTCCTCGCCGTCTGTTTCCCAGCCTTGCCGACCGGCAGGACTGCTTTGAAAGCCGGATGCGGGATGGCGTTCACGGTCCCGGCGTTCCACCGGCCCGTGGGCTTCACCCACAGGGCTACCCCGCACTGCAATGCACTGCGCCGCGAGCCCGCGCGTGTCCGCAACAAGACGCCGCCCGAGCCTCGCGCGTGCTTCAATCTTACTCTGCGCCGGCCGCAGGGGAAGGACGCGCATTGTTGCAACCGGTTGGCAACAGTGCTGCTAAACTACCGAACTGAAGGGATTCCCAAGTCATGAAGAAACTCCTGCTTGCTATCACCGCGCTGGCTTTCGGCGCCGCTGTTTGCGCCAGCGCCCAACCCGCGAAGAAGGCTCCCCTCAGCCCGCACGAAACCGTGACCGCCCAGATCGGCGGAAAGACCGTCACCATTACTTATGGCCGGCCGTACATGAAAGGCCGCAAGATCTACGGCGGTCTGGTGCCGTTCGACAAGGTCTGGCGCACCGGCGCCGACGAGGCTACGACGTTTACCACTGACGGCGACCTCATGCTCGGCTCGCTGCACGTGCCCGCCGGCACGTATGCATTGTTCACCATCCCCGGCGAATCCGAGTGGACCGTCATCCTGAACAAAGTCGCCAAGACCTGGGGCGCTTACGACTATGAGAAGAATAAGGGCGAAGACCTCGGCCAGACGAAGGCGAAAGTCGAGAAGACCGGCTCGTCCGTGGAGCAATTGACGCTTGCCATCGAGCCCGGTTCCGGCAGCCATGGCACATTGTCGATCATTTGGGAAACGACACGCGTCACCGTGCCGATCATGGTGCACTAAGGTGTTCTTGGCAAAAACGGGGGCGGCTTGGCGCCGCTCCCGGTCCACCGGCTTGCCTGTTCCGCCCCGGTTTTGAGTTTTCCCGTCCGCCGCATCCATCACAACTACTCATGCGCCTTCCCTTGCTTACGCTGCTGCTCGCCACTGCCGCCGCCGCTCAGCCGGTTAATACCTTCACCCCCGCGGAGAAGCAGGCCGGTTGGATTCTGCTGTTCGACGGTCACAGTTTTCACGGCTGGGTCGATCCGAATCTGAAGCATCCGCCGGCGCACTCGTGGACCATCGCGGATGGCTGCATCAAGACCGTCCCGCACGCCGCGATGCGCGAAGATCTGATGAGCGCGGAGAAGTTCCGCGACTTTGAAATGACGTTCGATTGGAAGGTCGCGCCCGGCGCCAACAGCGGCGTGAAGTACCGCATCCAGGATGTGGTCCTGCTCGACGAGTCCAAGTTGCAGAAGGGTCTGTCGTTCGAAGGGCAGGTGGAGTTCGAATACCGCCACCGCGAGTCAAAACGCGAGGCGATTGCGCCGGATGGCTCGTACCAGGAATATCCGGTCGCCTTCGAATATCAGGTGATCGACAGCGTGCATCATCCCGACGCGCGGCGCGGTCCGCAATACCGGGCGGCGGCGCTCTACGGCATGGTGGCGCCCACGCAGACCGCCGATCGTCCCGTGGGCGAGTGGAACCATTCGCGGCTGGTCGTGCAAGGCCGGCGCGTCGAGCACTGGCTCAACGGCGTGAAGGTCGTGGATACGCGTCTGGATGCGCCGGAGGTGCGCGCCTCGATTGAAAAGCGCTGGAAAGACGCGCCGGGCATTCGCGCGCTGCTGCTCGATCTGCCCGCCGCGGAGAGCCCCGTGGCGTTGCAGCATCACATCGACGAAGCGTGGTTCTGCAACATCAAAATCCGGCGGTTGCAATAGCGCGCTATTTCGGATGAACGATGTGGTCTTTTAGCTGGTCGTAGTACTCTTCCAGCCCGAAGACGCCAACGGTCTTGTAGCCTCTGCTATCCAGCAGATTCGCCGCGCGCGTGGCGCGGCCGCCCAGGCGGCAGAAGGGCACGACGGGCCGGCCTTTCGGCACTTCACTCAACCGGCTCGCAAGCTGTCCGACGGGGATGGTCAGGGCGCCCTTGAGCGTGCCGGTCACCGCGATTTCATTCGCTTCGCGAACATCGATGAAGAGCACCTGCCGCGGCTGCCGCAGCAGCTTGGTCACCTCTTCGCAACTGAGCTTTTTCGGCGCGTTGGTCCCGAGTTGATGCGCCATCAGCAGCGCCGCGCCCAGCACGACTGCGATAACGCATGCCCAACGAATGGTTCGCATGGCCGCAAGTGTACCATGGAGAGAATATGGGTTCTAAAACCGACGAGTTCTATCGCATTGCCAAACTGCCCCCCTACGTGTTCGCGACTGTAAACGAGATGAAGGCACGGCTGCGCGCCGCACAGTACGACGTAGTGGATTTTGGAATGGGCAACCCGGACGGCGCTACGCCGCGTCCGGTGGTCGCCAAGCTCGTCGAAGCCGCTCGCAACCCGCGCAACCACCGCTATTCGGTGTCGCGGGGCATTCCGAATCTGCGCCACGAAATCGTGCGCCGTTACGCGCGCAATTACGGCGTGCAACTCGATTCCGAAAGTGAAGCGATTGTCGTCATCGGCGGCAAGGACGCCCTGGCGCATATGATGTTCGCCGTCGTCGGCCCCGGCGACCGCGTGGTGACCCCGGCGCCGTGCTATCCGATTCATCAGTACGGCGTGATCATGGCCGAGGGCGAGGCCGTGCCGCTGCCCGCGTCCGATCCGGCCGAATACCTCAACCGGCTCGAGGATCTCTACAAGAAGGGCACCCGCGAGCCCAAGATGATTCTGCTGAGCTATCCGCACAATCCGACCACGGCGTGCGTCGATCTCGATTTCTTCAAGAGTTTGGTCGCCATCGCGCTGCGCCACGGCACGATGATCCTGCACGATTTCGCCTACGCCGACCTCGGCTTCGACGGTTACAAGCCGCCAAGCATTTTGCAGGTGGATGGCGCCAAGGAAGTGGCCGTCGAGATCTTCTCGATGACCAAGAGCTACAACATGGCCGGCTGGCGCGTGGGCTTCTGCCTCGGCAACGCCCGCATGATCCACGCGCTGGCGCGCATCAAGAGCTATCTCGATTACGGCGCTTTCCAACCCATCCAGATCGCCTCCATCATCGCTCTGCGGGATTGCGAGCAGGAGGTCGGCAAGATCTGCAACGTCTACGAGAAACGCCGCGACGTGCTCGTCGAAGGACTGAACGCCGCGGGTTGGCCGCTGGAGCCGCCCAAGGCGACGATGTTCGTCTGGGCGCCGATTCCCGAGGAGTTGCGCCATATCGGCTCGCTCGAATTCTCCAAGCTGCTGCTGGAGCGCGCGCTGGTGGCGGTCTCGCCCGGCGTCGGCTTCGGCCCGGCGGGCGAAGGTTACGTACGCTTCGCCCTGATTGAGAATCATCACCGCACGCGCCAGGCGATCCGCTGCATTAAGGAGTTCCTGCGCGATCAGCGGAAGCCGGCCAAGGCCTGACGCCCGCCTCCTCCGCGGAATTTTACGGCGGCCCGGCGCGGAATTCGATATATTCCTAATTCGCCCTGGAACACCTTCCCGGAGGAGACATCTTGACGTTGAAATGGGTGCCTGCGCTGCTGTGCGCGGGCCTTCTGACCGCCCAGAATCTGCCGCGCGTCGACCTGCACGCGCACATTCATGACGAGGATCACCCGGCGCAGAGCCTGACGCCCGCCGCGGTGGCCGCGCTCGGCAAGAAATTGAATGTGCGCTTCGGCATTCTCGCCGAGGGCGGCTGCGGCGGCGATATTCACGACAACGCATCGCTCGTCGAGTTCATCGATTCGACCGCGGGCCAGCCCGTCTATCGCGGGCTGCAGGTTTACGGCTTCGACTGGCCGAAATGCCTCTCCCCGGAGAATCTGAAACGCCTCGACTACATCTCCGCCGATGCGCTCGTGTTCCCTGGTAAGGACGGCAAGGACGTGCTGCTCTGGCTGCCGAACGTGAAGTTCGACGACCCGCAGGATTTCATGGAGCGCTATGTCGCCTACACCGTGAAAGTGCTGTCGCAGCCGATCCAGATTTGGGCGAATCCCACGTACCTGCCCGAGAGCCTGAAGTCGCAATACGACGCGCTCTGGACGCCCGCGCGCATGCAGCGCGTGATCGACGCCGCCGTCGCGCATCACGTGGCCATCGAGCTTAACTCGCACTTCCGCGTGCCGAGCGCGGCCTTTGTTCGCCGGGCCAAGGCGGCTGGCGCAAAGTTCTCCTTCGGCTCCAACGAGCACGTGCACGGGATCGGCAACATCGATTACGGGTTGGCCATGGCGAAGCAGTGCGGGCTGACGCGCAGCGACATCTACGTGCCAACCAGGCGGAGTGCCAGGTAACGCGGCGGAGCGGGAATGAATTCCCGCGCGGGCTGAAGCCTGCCCCACTACTCGTTCGCGAACCAATCGCGGATGGCGGATACGGTTGCGCTGATTGCCGCTTCATCGTGCGCGGCCGAGACGAACGCGGCCTCGAACTGCGACGGCGGCAGATAGATGCCGTGCGCGAGCATGTGATGGAAGAAATCCTTGAACTTCGCCGTGTCCGCGCTCTTAGCGGATTCCCAATTGGTCACCGGGCGATCCGTGAAGAAAAACGTGAACATCGAGCCGACGCGGTTCACGGTGATGTGACCCGCTGCGGCGGCGCAGATCGCGGCGGTCGAGCGTTCGAGTTGTGCGTACACCTCGGGATGCGCCTTCAGGTGCCGCAGCATCGCCAGACCGGCGGCGACCGCGGCGGGATTGCCGCTCAACGTTCCGGCCTGATAGACGTTGCCGACTGGCGCGACGCAACGCATCACGTCGGCGCGTCCGCCGTAAGCGGCGATGGGCAGTCCTCCGCCGATCACTTTGCCGAAGGTGGAAAGGTCGGGACGAATGCCGAACAGGCTCTGCGCGCCGCCGTAAGCCACGCGGAAGCCGGTCATGACCTCGTCGCAGATGAACAGCGCGCCGTAACGGTCGCAGCAGGCGCGGATGGCTTCGAGGAAACCCGGTTGCGGCGGAACGCAGCCCATGTTGCCCACCACGGGCTCAACGATGACGGCGGCGATCCGGTCGCCCTTCTCGCGGAAAGCGGCTTGGAGCGCGTTGACCGAGTTGTAGGGCAGGGCAATGGTTGTGCGGGCGAAACCTTCGGGCACGCCGGCGGTGTCAGCGATGCCGAGCGTCGCCATGCCGCTGCCGGCCTTAACGAGCAGCGAATCGACGTGGCCGTGATAGCAGCCTTCGAACTTGATGGTCAACTCGCGCCCGGTGAAGCCGCGCGCGACGCGCAGGGCGCTCATCGTGGCCTCGGTCCCCGAATTCACCAGGCGCAGCATCTCGACGCTGGGTACGGCCGCACGGATCTCTTCGGCCAGCTCAATCTCGCGCTCGGTGGGCGCGCCGAAGCTGGTGCCGGTTTCGAGCGTCTCGCGGATGGCGTCGATGACCGGCGGGAAGCAATGGCCGAGAATCAGCGGGCCCCACGAGCCGACGTAGTCGATATAAGAATTGCCGTCGACGTCGTAGAGCCGGCAGCCCGCGCCGCGGGCGATGAAGGGCGGCGTACCACCCACGCTGCGATAGGCGCGGACTGGCGAATTGACGCCTCCGGGAATGATCTTTTCGCCACGCGCGAGCAGCGCGGCGCTACGCAAGAGCGACATCACTCAATCTCCTCCTGGGAACGCCGGTCTCCAGATCGGCAAGCATACTAATACCACCGCTCCCTCACGGTCGCGGCTCCGTTTCGAGGTCGCAGCTCCGTTTCTGATCTATTTGACGTCTTCCACCATGTGGCGGCGCAGCACGACGCTTTCCATGATTTCGAGCGCCGCGCGGCGTGCGCGAGCCACCAGACACGCCTTCAGGTCGCGGTAGCTCTGCGAGCCGGCGAACAGATTCTGCAGCACCTCGGAAATCGACGGACTGTGACGGATGAACTGGATCATCCGGGCCGTCATTCCCGAAAAGAGGAACGGGCGCAAATAGAGCTTCGGCGCCAGCCGCGAACCGGCCTCCAACTCGTCCATGATCTCGCGCCGCAAGGTGTCGCGATAGGCGATGTGTTTGTCCGCCCACGGGATCGACGTATCCAGCAGCGTTTCAGCCGCCATCTCGCCCGAGCGCAGAGCATAGTAAATGCCCTCGCCGGTCACCGGATCCACCAGTCCCGCGGCATCGCCCGCCGCCATCCAGCCTTCGCCGCTGACGCGATTGCGCGCCCACGACGCCGGTTCGAGCGCCGGGATCATGTGCGCATAAAACGGAGCGTTCTTGTAGGGCAGCCCGCGGCGCTCCATCCATTGCTCCAGACGATGGCGCATCGATTGCGCCGATTCGCCTTTGCCGCCGATGCCGACCGAGGCGCGCCCGCAGCGCGGAAAGATCCAACTGTAGCCTTCGAAGCGCGGGAAAAACTGCAGGTCGATGTGCGTCTGCGCCGCCGCGACGTGATAGCCGAGCGCGGTCATGGTGTCGCCCGGCGCGAACTCGCTGCCGAACTCGCGCAGGGGGTTGCGCGCGCCCAGCGCAACAACCACGTAATCGGCCCGCAGCGGCTCCGTGTGTGTCCGGATTTTCCAGCCGTCGCCGTCGCGCTCGATTCCGTGCACGTGTTCTTTCATCAGCCGGGCGCCATTTTTGGAGGCGCGGTCGAGCAGCAGCGCGTTGAGTTCCTTGCGCGAGTAAATGACCAGCGGACGCGCCAGCCGCACCACCGCCCGCCCGGCGCGCGGATCGTCGAGCCCCGTGTGCGTGACCAGCCGCTTCGGGACGGGGTTGTCCAGCAGGAAGGGATAGCGGTCGTACGCTTTCCAGGTCAGGCCGCCGCCGCAGGGCTTCTCCCAGACGAGCTTCTCGTCCAGCAGAACCGTCTCGACGCCGCCAGCGGCGAGCGTCGCCGCCGCCATCGCGCCAGCGGGCCCGCCGCCCAGAACGGCGACTTTCTTCACTTCTTCGGCTCCGGCGTGGCCGCCGCAGTCGGAGGATGACCCGGCGGCAAAGCGCCGCTGGTGGAAGGCATGGGCATGGAGCCGGACGGCATCGGCATGGAACCCGCGCCCATCGGCGCCGCCGACGCGCCATGACCGCCGCTATCCGTCTTTTTCTTGACAACCCAGGCGCTGCCCTGGCGTTCCAGCGTATACCGCATGCTCATGCCGCTGGCGGGGTCGCCGCCCTTGGGTTTGAACATCACCACGGCATCGGCTTCCTTATCGCGGAACGTTACCTGGGTGACGTCGATGTCCATCGAGTTCACCGACAGGTTCTTGTTCTGCGTCAAATAGGCTATGACACCCTGACGCACGGCGTCCTTCGTCTGGATGTCCTTCTGACAACCGGCCAGGAAAAGGACGGCTAGCATGGTGGAGGCAACGAGGGGAAGTTTCACAATCCGATTATAGCCGTGAGCGGGTTTGTCAAAAGCCCGAACTGCGAAGGCGCAGGCCTCATGCGCTCGGGACCTAGTGCAAGGCCGTCAGGAAGCCGTCGAGCGAATCGAGCAGCACATCGGGCCGGTCGGTTTCGAGCGACTCGGGCTTGATCCCGTACGTTACGCCCACGCAGCGCACGCCGGCGTTGCGCGCTGTCTGGATATCCACCGACGAGTCGCCGATCATCCATGTATTCTCCGTGGGCGCACCGGCCTCTTCCATCAGCTTGCGCAGGCCGAACGGGCTGGGCTTCTTCTCGGGGAACGTGTTGCCGCCGTAAATGCGGAAGAAGTACTTGTCCATCCCGAGACCGGCGAGCAGCGCCCGGGAAAAACGCTCGGGCTTGTTGGTCAGCACCGCCATGCGGTGGCCGGCCTGCTGCGCCTGGTCCAGACCCTCGCGCACGCCGGGATAGGGCAGGGTGTTGTCGAGGATGTGGTCGCGGTACCAGCTCATGAAGTAGGTCTGCGCGACGTCGATCGTCTCCTCGCTTGCGCCCGGTCCCATGGCTTTACGAATCAAAACGGGCACGCCATTGCCGACGTACGACGCCACCACCGGAACAGGCAGAGATTCCAGGCCAAGGTGCTGGCGCGTGGCGTTCACCGAGTTCGCGAGGTCGAGCGTGGAGTTGACGAGCGTGCCGTCAAGGTCGAATACGAGAAGATCCATCAGGTCCTTTTACTTCCAGTGTAAACGGGAAGGCGCATGGGCCGAAATGAATCACGGAGGCCGCCGATGGCGGCGCTCCTATTGGTGTGCCGCGTCAGACGGCAGATCGTAGAACTCGTAAGTGTAAGCCCACTTCATCTCAGCGCCGGGAGCGACGTTCAGGTCGACATACGCCTCGGGGCAGAACGTGGTCCGGATGGACCAGAAGACGATCTTGGAAAGTGGCAGCGTGCCGGTGATGTGGACGCCCGCGCCGGCCTTGCCGTGTTCCAGGCGGATGTCATAATCCGAAGCGCTCGAACCGAATCCGCGGAACTCGCCGAACGTGCTTTGGCCGTTTTGCAGTTCTTTCAGAAAGACGATTTCGTTGCCGCGGACCTCCGTGGCGCCCGCCGGGTTGAAATTGTCCGCCTTCAGGGGGAAGGCGAACTGGATGCGATTGCCCGGTCCGCTCGGCTGGCCGTCGATGACGAAGAAGTTGTGGTTGTACTGCGACGTGACGAGCGGCTTCGAGCCGGTGTTTTTCAACGCGTGTTCGATCACCATCACCGTGGCGCCCTTCTTCAGGCGGATGGTCTTCGTGTAGTGGTAGCCGTAGCCCGTGGCCGCGCTCTTCACATCATGCGTGAACTCGATCCAGTCCTTGCCCTGGCGCAGAGCGCGGTGGCCCGGGTCGACGATCTCGTAAGTCTTAAAGCGAACGAATTTCTTCTCCCCGGCCGGTTTGCGGACCACGCCGACGCCGATGCGAAGGAATGTCCCGCCCGCCGGATCTTCGTCATAGCCGATGGCCGTATCGCCCTTCACGAACTCTTCCACCGGGCCCATGATGGCATCGTGGATCTTCGGGTCGTACTTGGGAAACCACTGCCCGAAGTACTCGTGATGCGCCGTCTTCAGGCTTGAGATGGCGCCCGACCAATCGAAGCGCGTGGCCCGGTAATAGCCGTGATCCGGGTCCGGGAGCAGGAACTTCGCGGTGATCTTGCCGTTCGAGATTTCGGTTTGCGGGAACTCCGGTTGGGGCTGCGCGGATAGCATTGTCAGAGCACCAAACAACGTGATGGGCAGAAGAACTTTCGGCATGGGATTCCTTGGAAGGCTCACCATATCACGAACCGCACCGGCGTGGGCCGGAAAAGGCGGCGCAACGATCCCGCGCTCCGCGGAGCAGCGCATTCTTCACCGGCAAAGGCCCGTGACGGTATCCCCGGTGTTACAGATGTACGCCCGGCGTCAGACCAACCTATGGCGGACCAATGGCGAAAGGAATGCGCCCGCGCCCGGCGGGATCGCCGGCCACCGGCTCCGCCGCGGACCGCGCACTGCCCGGCGTGCCCGCGAACTTGCTGATACAGCCGTACTACCGGCGGCGGCAGCCGCGCCGGGACCAATACGCCCGGGCGGGACCCTTGCCCGCCGGGACCGGCCGGCCGTGACGAACAGGATTGACACGCATTGAAATACAGGCGTAAGTTAATCTCATTAAATCCGGGGATGTCCGGGTACTCCTGTATATCAAGAGGAGGGCAGAAGTACCTATCACTTCGGATAGACGCCGTAGACCGAGGGCTGAGCCTCCGATGGTAAACGCTCGGCGCGGCGGATTCGCGGGCGGCCCAAGTCAGGCTTCCCAAAGACGCTAACACACGGAAACCGATGGTGAAGGGCGGCGTATCGTGCGCCGCTGCTGAGCGAAGAGAAGCGGGCTGCTACGAGGGAGCCTCCCGCAAAATCGATCAGTGTCTGAAAAGTCATGACGCCGGGGCACGCGCTCCGGGTTATCGGAGCACGGGACGGCGTCGAACGTGAACTGCAACGTCCGGTCTTAACGGCCGTTGCGGAACCGAAACGGAGGAAGGCGGTGCGAATTCACCGCGGCTTCAGTGCGGGAGAGGAAAGGCGGCCGGACCGGAAATCGAACCGCCACCGCATTCCGCCAGCCGGTGTGCTGCCAAGCTGCGCCAGATTCGAACCGTAGGGTAGGGAGGACCCACGCAGCATGCCAGTCTATGAAACTCGCAGCCGGATCGTGAGCATCCGGCTTTCCGATTCGGAATTTCAACAACTGACGGCTCTCTGCACGTCGAGGGGGGCCCGTTGTGTCAGTGACCTGGCCCGGGACGCAATTCGCACAATGGTTGCCGAACATAGCGGTTCCGGGCAGCCGAGACCGGCGCAACTGCACGCGCGCGTGAACGAGTTGGGCGACCGCATCAACGGGCTGCAAACGCAAATATCCTGGCTCGTCTCGGTGATCAACGAGAACGCATCTTAACGCCTGGCGCGGTCGTGCGCGCGGCAGCATCCATACCGGTTCAGGAAAACAGACGTTTATGCCCGCCGCGCGCGGGCGTAAACGTCGTAACGCGGCCGGAGTTGCGCCTCTTCGATCGCGCCGGGAGGCGTCTGCGACTTTTCGGTTTCCGGCTTGTCTTTCGGCATCCGTTTGCGCCAGAACTCGCGGACCCGGTCGTATGTTTCGCGGAAGCTCTGCCGCAAATCGTGGGGTGCCAGGTACGTGACCGCGTGGGCGGCGTCAATCAAGTAGGGAGCGACCTCGGACTGCGCGATTGAATCGGGTACCGGCTTGATGGGAAAAGCGGTGAGGATCAGGACCAGGACGATCCCGACCACCACCGCCTTGAGAGCGCCGAACGCGAAACCGAGCAGCCGGTCCAGCCAGCCCAATCCCGTCCAGCGGAAAATTCGTGCCAGCACAACCCCGGCCACGCCGCCCAAGGCCTGGATCAGCACGAAAACCAGGATGAAACCCAGTACGTTAGCCACGGCTTTCGAACTGACATAGGGCAGCAGAATGCCGGCCGGCAGATCGTAGCACCAGGCGGCGATCAGCAGGCCGGCGATCATTGCTACCAGACCCACAATCAGGCGCGAGAAGCCCTGGGCCAGGCCCTGGAAGGCGAAGATGACCAGGAAGAGCAGAAACGCGAAGTCGAGCCAGTTCACAAAGTAAGACTCCTGCCGGTGAGGCGGCTGTACGCCTCCAGATATTTCTCTTGAGTCTTACGCACAATCTCGGCCGGGAGTTCCGGAGCCGGTGGGCGTTTGTTCCAGGTGAGCGTTTCCAGATAGTCGCGGACGAACTGCTTGTCGAAGGACGGCTGCGCGCCGCCGGGTTTGTAGGCGTCGGCGGGCCAGAAGCGCGAGGAGTCGGGGGTCAGCACTTCGTCGCCGAGAATCAGTTTGTCGCCGAGGAAGCCGAATTCGAACTTCGTGTCGGCCAGCAGAATGCCGCGCGTCAGGGCGTACTCGGCGGCCTTCGAGTAAATCCCGAGGGTGAGATCGCGCAGGCGACCGGCCAGTTCGGCGCCGACCAGCTCCGCAGTGCGGGCGAAAGTGATGTTTTCGTCGTGGCCGGTCTGGGCCTTGAAAGCCGGAGTAAATATAGGTTGCGGCAGGCGGCTGCCGTCCAGCAACCCGGCGGGCAGCGTATGGCCGCAGACCGAGCCGCTCGTTTTGTACTCCTTTGCGCCGGAGCCGGCCAGGTAGCCGCGGGCGACGCATTCGATCTCGACCATCCTGGCGCGGTGGACGAGCATGGAGCGGCCTTCAAGCTGATCGCGGTGGGCGCGCAGCGCGGCCGGGTACTCGTCGACATTCGCGGTGATCAGGTGGTTGGGCGTCAGATCGCGCAGAAAATCGAACCAGAACAGCGAAATCTGCGTCAAAACGATGCCTTTGCCGGGGATCGGCGAGCCGAGGATGCAGTCGAAGGCGGAGATGCGATCCGTCGCGATCATCAGGAGCTTGTCGTCGCCGACGGCGTAGACATCACGCACCTTGCCGCGGGCGACCAGCGGGAATCCAGGGATGGAAGTTTGAAGTACGGTAGGCATGGGCTTTGAACTTTGAGGGATAACACGTGGCGAAACGTGTGACAAGGCCCTCAAAAAAGTTGTGCCTTTGCGGGCCTCAGAACAAATTCCAGGGATCCTGTTTGCTGCATTGACAGCGAGGCTGAGATATACTGTGATTGTTGCCGAACGGGCACTGCGCGCTCGTGTGGACAGGTGGCCGAGTGGTTAATGGCAGCAGACTGTAAATCTGCCGCTCCTTGCGAGCTACGTAGGTTCGAATCCTGCCCTGTCCACCATTCCCCGATCCGGTTTCCGCAAACGAGGTGAGGATTTTGTCCTTGCTCGACATGCGTTAGAGTAGTAAGCGAACGCCGATGTAGCTCAGTTGGTAGAGCGCGTCCTTGGTAAGGACGAGGTCACCGGTTCAAGCCCGGTCATCGGCTCCAGAGATTCCAACCGCTATAACCTGTGAGCGGCGCCCATTCGGGTGTTTGCCTTTGCGATCCAGCGTTGACTTGGTGTGCTGGCTCAAACCAGGGGTGAAGCGGAGGCGAGGAGTGTTTCGATGGCGAAAGAGAAATTTGATCGCAGCAAACCGCACATCAACATCGGCACGATCGGTCACATTGACCACGGGAAGACGACGCTGACGGCGGCGATCACGAAGGTTCTGGCGAAGCACAACCCGAAGAACGCATTCCGGAGCTTCGATTCGATCGACAACGCGCCCGAGGAGAAGGCACGAGGTATCACGATCGCGGTGGCGCACGTGGAGTACGAGACCGCGAAGCGGCACTACGCGCACGTGGACTGCCCGGGGCACGCCGATTACATCAAGAACATGATCACCGGGGCGGCGCAGATGGACGGCGCGATCCTGGTGGTGGCGGCGCCCGACGGCCCGATGCCGCAGACGCGCGAGCACGTGCTGCTGGCCCGCCAGGTGGGTGTGCCGTGCATCGTGGTGGCTCTGAACAAGGTCGACATGATGGACGACCCGGAGCTGCTCGAGCTGGTGGAGATGGAGCTGCGGGAGCTGCTGTCGAGCTACGGTTTCCCGGGCGACGATCTGCCGATCTGCCGGGTGAGCGCGCTGAACGCGTTGAACGGGGATCCGGAAGCGGAGAAGCAGGTTGAGGCGTTGATGGAAGCGGTGGACAACTACGTGCCGCTGCCGACGCGCGACCTGGACAAGCCGTTCCTGATGCCGATTGAAGACATCTTCTCGATTCAGGGCCGCGGCACGGTGGTGACGGGACGCATTGAGCGGGGCACGGTCAAGGTCGGCGAGGAAGTCGAGATCGTGGGGTTCCGCGACACGCGCAAGACGGTGGTGACGGGCGTGGAAATGTTCCGCAAGCTGCTGGACAGCGGCATGGCGGGCGACAACGTCGGGTTGCTGCTGCGCGGCATCGACAAGGACGACGTGGAGCGCGGGCAGGTGCTGGCGAAGCCGGGATCGATCACGCCGCACGCGACGTTCAAGGGTTCGGTATACGTGCTGTCGAAGGAAGAGGGCGGGCGGCATACGCCGTTCTTCAAGGGCTACCGGCCGCAGTTCTACTTCCGGACGACGGACGTGACGGGTGTGTGCGAGCTGCCCGAGGGCGTGGAGATGGTGATGCCGGGCGACAACGTGACGATCGGGGTGGAACTGATCACGCCGGTGGCCATGGACAAGGGTCTGCGGTTCGCCATCCGCGAGGGTGGCCGGACGGTGGGCGCCGGTACGGTGACGGAAATCGTCCAGTAGCCGGCCGGGGTGGCAGAAAGCAATTGACGGGGCCCGGAGCTGCTCTTCGGCGCCGGGTTCCCGAGATCGGCCGCCGGACGGGCGGCGACGGGCCGCTAGAAGCAAGCGGCAGGAAGAAGCAAGGGTTCAGATGCTGACCAAACGGATTCGAATTCGGCTGAAGGCTTACGATCACCGCCTTCTGGACCAGTCAACGACGGAGATCGTCGAAACGGCCAAGCGTGCCGGCGCCCAGGTGGCCGGTCCGATCCCGCTGCCGACCTTGATCAACCGCTATACGGTGAACCGGTCGCCGCACGTGGACAAAAAGTCGCGCGAGCAGTTCGAGGTCCGGACGCACAAGCGGCTGATCGACATCATCGAGCCGACCCAGGACACGGTGGATGCCCTGAGCAAGTTGGATCTTCCGGCCGGAGTGGACGTGGAGATCAAGGCCTACCACAAAGGGGCGGCCAAGTAAGGATCTGGCGCGGCTGCTGCTGCGCCGAGACCCGCCCTCTGCCAGGTTTTGAAGGCATGGCGGGAAAGGGAACTGAGCGATTATGAGCCCTGGAATCATTGGCAAAAAGATTGGCATGACGCAGGTGTTCCGGCCCGACGGGCAGGTGGTTCCTGTCACCGTCCTGAAGGCGGGTCCGTGCGTGGTCGTGCAGCGGAAAACGCCATCCACGGACGGTTATGACGCCGTGCAGTTGGGGCTGGTCGAGTTTGCCAAGAAAGTGAACAAGCCAGCCGCCGGGCACTTGAAAAAAGCCGGAGTTGAGGGCATCAAGTACCTCAAGGAACTGCGGCTGAAGCCGGGCATGGGCGATCCGAAGCCGGGAGACAAGGTCCTGGTGGATCAGTTCCAGCCGGCCCAGAAGGTGGACGTCACCGGCGTGAGCAAGGGCCGCGGTTTTGCGGGTAATATCAAGCGCAACCATTTCGGCGGCGGCGATGGGACGCACGGGTCGATGTTCCACCGGGCGCCGGGTTCGATCGGCGCTTCGAGCTACCCGAGCCGCGTGTTTCCGGGCCAGCGGATGGCGGGCCACATGGGCGACGACCAGGTGACGGTCCGCAATCTGGAAGTGGTCGACATCGACCTCGAAGACAATCTGCTGCTGGTAAAGGGCGCGGTCCCCGGGCCGAACGGCGGCTACGTGATCGTGCGCCAGGCGAAGAGGTAACGAGCGATGCCGAAGGTAGATATTTACGATCTGAAGAATCAGAAAGTCGGGGAAACCGAACTCTCCGACGCCGTCTTCGGCGCGGACGTGAACGAGCATTTGCTCTACGAAAGCGTCCGGCAGTATCTGGCGGGCGTGCGCTCGGGCACGGCGAAGACGAAGAACCGCTGGGAAGTGGCGGGCTCGGGCAAGAAGCTCTGGCGGCAGAAGGGTACCGGTCGCGCCCGCGTGGGCTCGGTCCGGAGCCCGGTGTGGCGCCACGGCGGCACGACGCACGGTCCTCAGCCGCGCGATTATTCCTACCACCTCAACAAAAAGATGATCGCCGGCGCACTGCGTTCGGCGTTGTCGGCCAAGCTGCGGGATGGCGAGCTGAAGGTTGTGGACGGCTTTGCACTGGCCGACCACAAGACGAAGTCCATGGCGGCGACGCTCGCGAGCCTGGACGCGAAGCGCAGCGTGCTGTTGGTGAACACGATCGAGCCCAACCGGAATCTCGAACTCGGCTCCCGCAATCTGCCGGGCGTGAAGCTGGTGGCCACCAAGGACGTAACGACTTACGATCTGCTCGCGCATAAGTTGGTCGTGATGAGCGAGGCAGCCGCCAAGAAACTCTCGGAGGCGTTGTCGTAATGAATCGCTATAGCGTGATCATTCGCCCGATCGTGACGGAAAAGGGCGTGGAGAAGAAGGAAGGCGAGCGCACGCTTTGCTTCGAGGTGCATCCGCAAGCCAACAAGACCGAGATCAAGCAGGCTGTTGAGGCGCTGTTTAAGGTCAAGGTCGAGACGGTGCGGACGCTCACTTTCGAGGGCAAGCTGCGGCGGCGCGGCCGCTTCTCGGCCTACGTGTCCGATTGGAAAAAGGCCTTCGTCAAGTTGAAGGCGGGCCAGAAGGCCCCTGAGTACGCGGAGCTCTAGGCGGCTGCGCGCTGAGATTTAGAGAGGCGAAACCCTATGCCGATCAAAAAATTCCGGCCGACAACGCCAACGCGGCGTTTTCAGACGGTTGTGATTCGTGACGAGGTCACGAGTCAAACCCCGGAAAAGAGCCTGACCGAGGGCCTGAAAAAGTCCGGTGGACGTAACAGTAAGGGCGGGATCACCATCCGCTTCCGTGGCGGTGGGCACAAGCGCACCTACCGCAAGATCGATTTCAAGCGGGACAAGATCGGCATTCCGGCGCGCGTGGCCTCGATCGAGTACGACCCGAACCGTTCGGCGCGCATCGCTCTGTTGAACTACGCCGACGGCGAAAAGCGGTATATCCTGTGGCCGGTCGGCCTCGAAGTGGGCGCCAAGTTGATGAGCGGCCCCGAGGCGGACATCTTCCCGGGTAACGCTCTGCCGCTCGAAAACATCCCGGCCGGTACGCTGGTGCACAACATCGAGTTGCGGCCTGGAAAGGGCGGCCAGATGGTGCGCTCGGCCGGCGCAGCGGCGCAGTTGATTTCGAAAGAGAACGATATCGCGCTGGTGAAGCTGCCCTCGGGCGAGGTTCGCAGAGTGTCGCTGGTCTGCTATGCGACCATCGGCCAGGTGGGCAATCTGGATCATGAGAATGTCAGCCTCGGCAAGGCCGGCCGTACGCGGTATCTGGGCCGCCGTCCGCACAACCGTGGCGTCACGATGAACCCGGTCGATCACCCGCTGGGCGGCGGCGAAGGCCGGACCTCGGGTGGCCGTCACCCGGTCACGCCTTGGGGCCAGCCGACGCGTGGTTTCAAGACCCGCAACAACAAGCGCACCGACCGCGAGATCGTAACGCGGCGGCCGACACGGAACGAATAGGGCGGAGTAGCGAGACATGAGCCGTTCACTGAAAAAAGGGCCGTTCGCCGACAACCATCTGGTCAAGAAGGTTGTTGACATGAACACCAAGAACGAGAAGAAAGTGTTGCGGACTTGGTCGCGGCGCTCGACCATCCTCCCGGAGTTCATCGGGCACACGATCGCCGTGCATAACGGCAAGAAGTTCATCCCGGTCTACATCACGGAGAACATGGTGGGCCACAAGCTGGGCGAGTTCTCGCCGACGCGCACCTTCAAAGGCCACCAGGCCAGGGCCGAGAAGGCGGCTAAGCCGGCGGCAGCGCCAGCGGCGTCATAAAGGATCGAACGGAAGAGGAAGCGACGATGGCAGTTAAAGCAGAAGCCAGACACATCCGTGTTTCGCCGCAGAAGGCCCGCCTGGTGGTGGACCTGATTCGCGGGCGCAAGGCCGGCGAAGCGATCACGATTCTCAAGACGACGAACAAAGCCATTTCCCCCGTCGTTGAAAAGGTCCTGCGCTCGGCGATCGCGAACGCTGAAAACAGGAATGAAGATGTCGACGTCGACAGTCTGTTCGTGGTCGAAGCCTACGTCAACGAGGGAGCTCGCCAGAAGCGGGTGCGGCCGGCGCCGCAAGGCCGGGCTTACCGCTATCAGCGGCGGAGTTCGCACATCGTGGTGAAGGTCGGCGAAAAGGGTGCCCAGGAGTAAGGAAGGTTAGCGCATGGGTCAGAAAGTTCATCCCTACGGATTCCGGCTGGGCGTCACCAAGAACTGGCGTTCGCGCTGGTTTGCAACGGCGGATTATGCCAAGCTGCTGCACGAAGATCTCGAGTTGAAGAAGATGCTGAAGGACCGGCTGAAGTCGGCCGGCGTCAGCGCCATCGAGGTCGAGCGGCCGGGCGGTGCGAAGCTGCGCATCACGATTTATACTTCCCGCCCGGGCTTGATCATCGGCCGCAAAGGCGCCGAGATCGAGAAGCTGAAGCAGGACCTGGCCGGCAAGACCAAGCGTGAGGTCTTCATCGACATTCAGGAAGTGCATAAGCCGGAGATGGATGCCCAGCTTGTGGGCGAATCCATCGCGCTGCAACTCGAAAAGCGCGTTGCCTTCCGCCGCGCCATGCGCAAGGCGGTTGAGAGCGCGCAGCGCTTCGGGTGCAAGGGGATTAAAGTCCGTGTTTCCGGCCGTCTGAACGGCGCCGAAATCGCCCGCAGCGAGTGGTATCTGCAAGGCCAGCTGCCGTTGCACACTCTGCGCGCCGATATCGATTACGGCTTTGCCGAGGCGCACACGACCTACGGCGTGATCGGGATCAAGGTGTGGGTGTATCGCGGCGAAGTGTCGACCGACGGATTCTCCAAGCGCAGCATGCGCGGCGACGAACCGCGGCGCAACCCGCGCGGCGAGCGGCGGGAACGCCGGGGCCCGCAGCACGGTGCGGCTTCGGCCGTCAGCCAGGCTGCTCCCGCGGCGGTCCAGGCTCCGCCGGTTGCGGCGGCTGCTCCTGCGCCCGCTGCCGATGCCGGTCCGGCGCCGCTTCTGCCTCCTGTCGGCGGAGCGGATCCGGAAGTTCAGCCGGCTGAGTAGAGACGAGTTTTTAGAAGGGGAGACTGAAACCCATGTTGATGCCGAAGAAGGTCAAGTACAGAAAGGTTCAGCGCGGCCGCATGAAGGGCATGGCCCAGCGTGGAAGCTCGCTCTCCTTTGGCGATTTCGGCCTGAAGGCGCTGCATTGTGGTTGGGTGACCGACCGGCAGATCGAGGCCGCCCGCGTCGCAATGAGCCGCTATGTCAAGCGCGCCGGCAAGATCTGGATCCGGATCTTCCCGGACAAGCCGATCACGAAGAAGCCCGCTGAAACGCGTATGGGTAAAGGCAAGGGCGCGCCGGAACAGTGGGTCGTTGTCATCCGCCCAGGCAAGATCCTGTTTGAGATGGAAGGCGTGCCGCGGGAGACGGCTTTCGAGGCCATGCGTCTGGCGGCCTCCAAACTGGGTGTGCGCACCAAACTGGTGACCCGTACGGAGGCTGTGAGCTAACCCAGGCACGGGAGCCACGAGGAACTATCGCATGAAAGCGGAAAAGATTCGCGAAATCGACAGCAAGGACTTGGCCACCCGTCTGAAGGACGCCGATGAACAGTTGTTCCGGCTGAAGTTTCAGATGTCGATGGGCCAGACGGACGGGTTGAAGAAGTACCGCGAGCTGAAAAGGGATCGGGCGCGGATGCGGACCGTGCTCGGTGAGCGCGCGCGAAGCGAGCAGAAGGGAACCAAGTAAGCCATGGCCGACGAGAAGATTGTCCGCAGCATGGAGAAGATCGGCGAAGTCGTCTCCACGAAAATGGCGAAGACCATCGTCGTGGTGGTGACGCGCCGCGTTCCGCATCCGCTCTACAAGCGGATCGTGACCAAGCGCAAGAAGTTCTACGCTCATGACGAGGAAGGCACGGCGCATGTTGGCGACATCGTGCGCATCGTCGAGAGCCGTCCACTGAGCAAGCTGAAGCGCTGGAAGCTGGGCGAGGTGATTCGCCGCTCGGCTGAGCCGACCGTCGCCCTGGCCGAATAGGTTCGAGGGCAGCAAACGAGAGGGTAACACCATGATCGGAATGAGAACGATCCTCGAGGTGGCCGATAACAGCGGCGCCCGGCGACTGCAGTGCATTCTGCCCCGCGGCGGCGACAAAGGCCTGCAGGCCGGCCTCGGCGATGTGGTCACGGCGAGTGTGAAGGAAGCCGCGCCGGATTCGAGCATCAAGAAGGGCAAGGTTGTGAAGTGCGTCATCGTCCGGATGCGCAAGGAGACGCGCCGCAAGGACGGAACCTACATCCGGTTCGACACCAACGCCGCTGTGTTGGTCAACGACCTGAATGAACCGGTCGGGACGCGCGTCTTCGGCCCGGTGGCGCGTGAGCTGCGCGACAAGCGATTTATGAAGATTGTGTCTCTCGCTCCGGAGGTGATCTAGCATGGCGGGGCGTCTCTCAAACCGGAATAACAAGGCGGCTGAGCCGCTGAAGATCCGGATCAAGAAGAACGATCTGGTCAAGGTGATCGCGGGCAAGGACAAGGGCAAGACCGGACGCGTGCTCGAAGTGGACCGGACGACGGGCCGGCTCCGGGTCGAGGGCGTGATGCTCGCAAAGAAGCACGTCAAGCCGAATCCGGCCAAGGGCGTGAAGGGCGGCATCGCCGAGAGCGAGGCGTCGATTCACGTTTCGAACGTGATGGTGACGACCTCGGACGGCAAGCCGACGCGAATCGGAACGAAGGTCGAGACGGTCGCCGGCAAGACGCGCCGTGTGCGCATCGCGCGGAAGACCGGCGAGGTTCTGGACAAGAAGTAGATCCGGCGGTTCCTCCATGGGGGGAGCGGCTGGCAGGACTGGGCGGCAGAGTGATCAGGATCGCGGCGGCCGGGTGGCGCTGCGAAAAGATCAGAAAGAGTTGAGTTCATGAAGGCGAGACTGGTAGAGCATTACACCAAGACCGTGGTTCCGGCCCTCATCAAGAAGTTCGGCTATGCGAACAGCATGGCCATTCCGAAGCTGGAAAAGATCACGTTGAACGTCGGTCTTGGCGAGGCGACGCAGAACCCGAAGCTGGTCGATCCGGCGGTTGCCGAGCTGACGGCCATTGCCGGCCAGAAGCCGGTTGTCACCAAGGCGAAGAAATCGATCGCCAACTTCAAGCTGCGCGAGAACATGAGCATCGGCTGCATGGTGACGCTGCGGGGCGAGCGGATGTACGAGTTCCTGGACCGCCTCATGAGTGTCGCGCTGCCGCGCGTCCGCGACTTCCGTGGAATCTCGGAGAAGAGCTTCGACGGGCGCGGCAATTACACGCTTGGCGTGCGGGATCAGTTGATCTTCCCGGAGATCGACTACAGCAAAGTGGAAAAGGTGAAGGGCATGAACATCTGCATCACCACCACGGCCCGCACGGACGCGGAAGCCCTGGCGTTGTTGAAGCTGTTGGGAATGCCTTTCCGGCAGAACTAGTCGCGGGAAATACGGAGCAGAACAAGAATGTCGACGACGGCAAAATACGCGAAGGATATCCAAAAGCAGCCCAAATATGCGGCACGGCACCGCAACCGCTGTTTGCGCTGCGGCCGGAGCCGCGCTTACATGCGCAAATTCAAGCTCTGCCGCATCTGCTTCCGGCAACTGGCGCTGCTAGGCGAATTGCCCGGCGTAACGAAATCGAGCTGGTAGGGGCATCCCTCTGGTGAAGAGATAGAAAGGGAGCGAAGGCGGAGAAAATGATTTCTGACCCCATCGCAGACATGCTGACCCGAGTCCGGAATGCCTTGAAGGCTCGGTTTCAGAAGGTCGACGTTCCGGCCTCGAAGCTGAAGACCGAGGTGGCGCGTATTCTTAAGGACGAGGGTTATATCCTCAACTATAAGATTGTCGACGACGGCAGTCACAAGGCGATCCGTGTGTATCTGAAGTACACCGCCGCGAACCAGCCTGTGATTTCGCACCTGGAGCGCGTTTCGCGGCCGGGTTGCCGGGTGTATGTCGGCTCGACTGAGATCCCCAAGGTTCTCGGCGGGCTCGGCGTGAATATCCTGACCACGCCGAAGGGTGTAATGACGGGTAAGAGCGCTCGCAAGGAGGGCGTCGGCGGCGAACTGCTCTGCCAGATCTGGTAAAGATCTGACGCTCGAGCGCGACGCGCGGCCCGTTCCTGTCTGGAAATGGCACAGGCCCGACGGCCTGGAAAGCGGACTGGAGAATTTTCGAAATGTCGAGAGTAGGCAAGAAACCGATTCCGCTGCCCGCTGGTGTCAAGATCACCATCGGTGAGCAGCTGCTGGTCGAAGGGCCCAAGGGCAAGTTGACGGTGCCGGTCCCGGCGGGGATCCGCGTGGAGAAGGTGGACTCGACGCTGGAGATCAAGCGCGAGAACGACAGTTTCCGCGCGGTGCACGGGCTGACCCGCGCTTTGACGGCGAACGCCGTCACGGGCGTCAGCACCGGATTTACCCGCGAGCTGGACATCGTCGGTATCGGCTATCGCGCCGAAACGAAGGGCAACGTGGTCAGCTTTACGCTGGGCTACTCGCACCCGATCGAGTTTGTGCTGCCCCAGGGGATGGAATGCAAGGTGGAGAAGATGACCCACCTGGTGCTCAGCTCCAATGACAAGCAGCAACTGGGCCAGATCGCCGCAGACATCCGCGCGCTGCGTCCGCCTGAGCCGTACAAACAGAAGGGCATCCGGTACGTGGGCGAAACGCTGCGCAAGAAGGTTGGCAAGACCGGCGCGAGTGGCGGCACGAAGTAAGGCGGGAGGCATCTGAAAAATGAAGCACACGATTGACAAGAATTCCCGCCGGGTGAGGATTCACGTCCGTATCCGCCGTGCGGTGAAGGGTTCGGCCGAGCGTCCACGGTTGGCGATCTTCCGTAGCCTGAAGCACATTTACGCGCAGATCATCGACGACCACGCCGGGCGGACGGTCGCCGCGGCATCGAGCAACGAGAAGGATTCGACGATCACCGGCGGCAATCTCGCGGGCGCGAAAACGATCGGCAAGCTCGTGGCCGAGCGCGCGATCGCCAGTGGCGTGAAGAAAGTGGTGTTCGACCGTGGCGGCTACCTCTACCACGGGCGGATCAAGGCGCTGGCGGAAGCCGCGCGTGAAGCCGGACTGGAGTTCTAAGAACATGGCAGCCGTTCCGCACAAAAGAATCGACCCGAAAACGTTCAACCTGAAAGAACAGGTCGTCGCCATCAACCGCGTCACCAAAGTGGTGAAGGGCGGCAAAAACATGAGCTTCTCCGCGCTGGTCGTGATCGGCGATCCGGAGCAGAAAGTAGTCGGCTTCGGCACGGGTAAAGCCAAGGAAGTTCCGGCCGCGATCAAGAAGGGCATTGAATCGGCGAAGAAGAATCTGCGCCAGGTGCATACCCTGGGCACGACGATTCCGCACCAGGTGCTGGGCCGCTACGGCGCGGGCCTGGTGCTGCTGAAGCCGGCTCCCGAAGGCACGGGCGTCATTGCCGGCGGCCCGGTGCGCGCGGTCGTTGAAGCCGCAGGCATCAGCAACGTGCTGACCAAGTCGATCGGAACCACCAACCCGCATAATGTCGTGAAGGCGACCATCGCGGCTCTGGATGAACTGCGCGACAAGGCGCAGGTTGCCGAGCTGCGGGGGCTGGCCGTGGAGAACCTGTAACCATGACGGAGCAGAAGACAATCAAGATCCAGCTCTGGTCGAGCCCGGTGGGCTCGGCGGACAAGCTTCGCCGCATTGTGAAGGGCCTTGGTCTGAAGAAGATCAACCAGATCGTGGTCAAGCCCGACACGCCGGGATTCCGCGGCATGGTGACCAAGATCCCCCACCTGCTGAGAATCGTCGCAGAGTAGGGAAAGAATTTCGACCGATAGAGGACACAAGATGGACCTCAGCAATCTTAAACCGCCGGTCGGCCAGGTGAAAACGCAGCGTCGCGTGGGCCGCGGTATGGGTTCCGGGCGCGGTAAATACTCCGGCCGCGGCGCCAAAGGACAGAAATCAATCAGCGGCTTTTCCCACATGCGGGGCTTCGAAGGCGGCCAGATGCCATTGCATCGCCGTATGCCGAAGCGCGGCTTCACGAACGCGGTGTTCCAGAAGGACCTGGCGATTGTGAATGTCGCTACGCTGGAGAAGCTGGAAGGTGATACGTTCACCCCGGAAGCGCTGGTGAAGGCTGGCGTGATCAAAAAGCTCGGTGACGGGCTGAAGGTGCTGGCGAACGGCGATCTGCAACGCGCGATCAACGTTACGGCGCACTGCTTCTCGAAGACGGCGGAAGAGAAGATCAAGGCCGCCGGCGGTACGGTGACCGTGATCGAAGTGAAGAAGACCGCGCTGGCCGCGGCTGCCGAAGCCAAAAAGAAGAAGTAGCGCCGCCCGAAGACGGAGAAGAGCGAATAGGGCCCTTACCCTCCGGTAAGGGCAACGGTTTTGAAGTCCATGCAGAAATTCTTCGAAGCTCTGGCCAATGTGTTCCGCGTGGCGGAACTGCGGTCCCGCGTGCTCTTCACGCTGGGCCTGCTCGCCGTCTACCGCCTCGGCGCCGCGGTGCCGATTCCGGGCGTTGACGCGATCCGGTTTGAAGAGTTCTTCCAGCGAAACGCAGGCGGCCTGCTGGGCTACCTCGACCTGTTCAGCGGCGGCCAGATGCGCCGTCTGACGGTTTTCGCCTTGGGCATCATGCCGTACATCACGGCGTCCATCGTCCTGCAGTTGTTGACCGTTGTCGTTCCGACGCTGGAAAAACTGCAGAAAGAGGGTGAGCTGGGGCGGCGCAAGATTACGCAGTGGACCCGCTACCTGACGATCGGCCTTTCGATCATGCAGTCGCTGTTCATCGCGACCGCCCTGCAGCGTCAGGGCAGTTTCGTGCTGAACCCCGGCATCGGCTTCGTTCTGCAGACCATCATTACCCTGACCACCGGCACCGCGTTCATCATGTGGCTCGGCGAGCAGATCACCGAGCGCGGGATCGGCAACGGGATGTCGCTGATCATCTTTGCCGGCATTGTCGCCGGTCTGCCGGCCGCCACCATGCAGGTTTACCGGAACACGTTCGTGACCGGTCAGTGGAATCCGTTCCAGATGATCGTGATCATCGCCATCATGGTTCTGGTGGTGGCCTTCATCGTGTTGGTCGAGCGCGGCGAACGGCGCATCCCGGTGCAGTACGCCAAGCGCGTGGTGGGACGGCGCATGATGGGCGGCCAGTCGACGCACATGCCGTTGAAGGTGAACGCCGGCGGCGTGATCCCGGTGATCTTCGCTTCTTCCCTGCTGGCTTTCCCGATGACGGCGCTGAGCATCCCGGCGGTGGCGAACAGCAAGTGGATCTCGGGCATTTTGAAGTCGATGGGCATGGGCGAACCGCTATACGTGCTGCTCTTCGTCGTGCTGATCGTCTTCTTCTCGTTCTTCTACGTTTCGATCATCTTCAACCCGAACGAGGCGGCCGACAACATGCGCCGCTACGGCGGGTTCATCCCGGGTATCCGGCCAGGCAAGAACACCGCGGATTACATGAACGGCATTTTGAGCCGCATCACGGTTGTGGGCGGCCTCTACCTCTCGCTCCTGGCGATTATTCCTCAGGTCATGATCGGGGGCATCAAGCTGCAGCACCTGCCGCCGGCTTCGCTCGGCAACTTCATTGATGCGCACTTCCCCCGGTTCCTGCTGGACGGCCTTGGGGTGACGTTCTACTTTGGCGGCACTTCGCTGCTGATTGTGGTCGGCGTTGCGATGGACACGGTCAATCAGGTGGAGGCGCAGTTGATCATGCGTCACTACGAAGGATTTACGCCGCGTACCGGTCGCATCCGCGGCCGCCGCAGCGCGAGCGCGTAGAGAGACGGTCTCGGCTTCCGGTCGCCCGGCGGGTCGCGCCCGCGGGCGGGGTTTAGGAACTCTTTGGGAAACGAATCTCAGAATCGGAAGGATGCGGTCCGGGCTATCGTGATGTTCGGCCCACCGGGGTCGGGCAAAGGTACCCAGGCGAAACTGCTCGGCGATCTCCTGAAGATTCCCCATATTTCCACAGGAGACATGTTGCGGGCCTGCGTTTCGCGTGGCGATGCGCTCGGTTTGGAAGTAACGGGCCGGATGCGAGCTGGCGGCCTGGTCCCGGATGAAACGGTTGACCGGCTGGTGGTGGAACGGCTCGGGCAGCCCGATTGTGCGGGCGGAGCGATTCTCGACGGGTATCCCCGAACCGTCGAACAGGTGCACAGCCTGGACGCTCTGCTTAAGATGTTGGGCTGGGGCGAGTTGGTGATCCATTTGAAAGTGGATTACACTAAAGTTATTGTGCGGATTGCGGGCCGGCGGCAGTGTGTCCGCTGTGGAACGCTGTATAATCTGGTCGCAAATCCCCCGAAAGAACCCGGGATCTGTGATCGCGACGGGCAACCGCTCGTGGTCCGGGATGATGACCAGGAAAGTGTTGTGCGAGAGCGGTTGGAAACTTACGAGAGACAAACGCGCCCGGTGCTGGAGTTTCTCGCCGCGTCCGGCCGGAAGATCTGCGAGGTTGACGGCAACGATGCCTCCCCGGCAGAGGTCCTGAACCGGATTCGGGAGCAGATGGTTTTAGAATGATTGTGCGAAAAAGTCCCGCGGAGCTGGAGAAGATGCGGCGAGCGGGCCTGCTGGTCTGGCAGATTCTTCAGGAAATGAAGAGGTTGGTCCGCCCCGGCGTTTCCACCTTCGATCTGGAGACGGTGGCTGAGCGGATGATGGCGGACGCGGGTGCGAAGCCGGCGTTCAAGGGATATGCCGGGCCGATGGGCGCGCCGAAGTTTCCTGCAGTGCTTTGTACGTCGGTGAACGACGAAGTGGTGCACGGTATGCCGTCGCACAAACGGGTGCTGAAGGATGGGGACATTGTTTCCATCGACACGGGCGTGGAGCTGGACGGTTATTTTGGGGACTCGGCGGTGACGGTGCCCGTGGGCGAGGTCAGCGAGCAGGTGAAAAAGCTGCTCGAAGTGACGCAGACTTCGCTGGAGCTTGGGATTGAGCAGATGCGGCTGGGCAACCGGCTTTTTGACGTCTGCGGCGCGGTGGAACGGCATGTGACGGCGAATGGCTTCACGGTCGTTCGGGACTACGTCGGTCATGGGATTGGGACGGCGATGCACGAAGATCCGCAGGTTCCGAATTACATTGACCGGCGGAACGAAAATCCGCGTTTGAAGGAAGGGATCGTCCTGGCGATCGAGCCGATGGTAAACGCCGGACGTCCCGAGACGAAGGTTTTGTCCGACCGTTGGACGGCCGTGACAAGAGACGGCAGCTACGCGGCTCACTTTGAGCACGTTGTTGCGGTGACGGAAAACGGTCCGTGGGTTTTGACGCGGCCGTGAAGGGCGGGCGCTAAGCCATGCCAGCCGGGCGTCGCCAGGAACGGGCGGTAGTGGTTGAGATTCTTCCGAGTCTCTCCTATCGCCTGGAAATGGAAGGCAGCCGGGCGGAGGTGATTGCGCACCCGGGTAGTGCGGCCGGTACGAATTTCGTGCGGTTGCGCTTGAACGACAAAGTTCTGGTGGAGCGTTCCGCGGAGGATCCTCACCGGGGCCGGATCGTAAGAGTGCTGCCGGACTGAAGGAATTTTAGTTTCGAGGAAGGGCCTTTCGATGAAAGTCAGGGCGTCTGTCAAGAAAATTTGCGACAAATGCAAGATCGTCCATCGCCAGGGTGTGGTGCGTGTGATCTGCAGCAACCCGAAGCACAAGCAGCGGCAAGGGTAGGGGAGAGAATCGATGGCACGTATCGCAGGTGTGGATCTTCCGGCTCGCAAGCGGGCTGAAATCGGTCTGACGTATATCTACGGAATCGGCCCCACGCGGTCCAAGTCGATCTTGTATCGCTGCGGCATTGATTTCGACAAGAAGGTGGCGGATCTCACTGAAGAAGAAGTGAACAAGATCCGTCAGATTCTTGAAGACGAGGGCTCGGTGGAAGGCGATCTCCGCAAGGAAGTTTCGCTGAACATCAAGCGGCTCATCGAAATGGGATCCTATCGCGGGCTGCGGCACCGCCGGGGCCTGCCGGTTCGCGGCCAAAGGACGCATACGAATTCTCGTACCCGTAAAGGGCCGCGTCGTGGCACGGTCGCCAACAAGAAGAAGGCCGGCAAGTAATTCGGGCGTAGTTATATAGGAAAAGCGACATGGCGAAGGCTCCGGCAAAAGCTAGCAAGAAAAAGTCCTTCAAGAAGAAGGAAAGAAAAAATATCCCAGTCGGCCTGGTTTTCGTTCAGGCGACGTTCAACAACACCATCATCACGATTACTGACTCCCTCGGTAACGTCCTGAGCTGGTCGAGCTCCGGTTCTCTCGGCTTCCGCGGATCCCGCAAGGGCACTCCGTACGCCGCTCAGCAGGCCGCTCTGACCGCCGCGACGAAAGCCAAGGAAGCCGCGAATCTCCGCCAGGTGGACGTGCGCGTCGCCGGACCGGGCTCCGGCCGGGAGTCGGCGATCCGCGCTTTGGCAACCGCAGGTATCGAAGTGAAGTCGATTCGCGACGTCACGCCGATTCCGCACAACGGCTGCCGTCCGCCCAAGCGCCGCCGCGTCTGAGCATTGCATCCTGCCGGGCGCCGGAAACGGCAGCCCCGGCATGTACGCCCGCTGCGCGTTGAACGGGCGGGTATGTGGAAAGCAGGACGACGGCCGGAGCACCCGGCTGTAAACTGCACCTCACGCCGCCACGACAGGCGGCGTAAGTCGAAGGAGGTTTGGATTGGCACGTTATATCGGTCCGGTCTGTCGGCTCTGCCGGCGGGACGGCATGAAGCTCTTCCTGAAGGGATCGCGCTGCTACAGCGATAAGTGCGCGATCGAGAAGCGCAATTTCCCCCCCGGCCAGCACGGTAAAGACCGCAAGCCCAAGATCGTCGGCTACGGCCTGCAGTTGCGCGAGAAGCAGAAGGCCAAGCGCTATTACAGCGTGGGTGAGATTCAGTTCCGCAACGCATTCGAGAAGGCGTCTCGGCAGAAGGGCGTCACCGGCGAGAACTTGCTCGGCATGCTGGAGCGCCGCCTGGACAACATCATTCATCGGATCGGCTTCGGCGCCAGCCGGGCGATGGCCCGCCAGTTGGTCCGCCACGGGCACATCGCGGTTAACGGCAAGAAGGTGAACATCCCGTCGTATATCGTGCGGCCGAACGATGTTGTGGAAGTCCGTGAGGGGAGCCGGAACAACGCCGCCATCTCCAGTTCGCTGGAGTCGACCGCGCATCTGCCGGCCCCGAATTGGATCGAGGTGGATCGCGAGAACCTGAAGGCCCGTATCCTCGCCAGTCCAAAACGCTCGGACCTCGTGCAGATCAAGCTGGAAGAGCAACTGATCGTCGAGCTGTACTCGAAGTAATAAGGAGCGAGCGATGTTCAAAGGATTCCAGAAACCCAAGCGGCTTGTGGCCAATACCGAGACCCTCACTGAACGGTATGGGATGTTCACAGCGCAGCCGTTCGAGCGTGGTTTCGGGACGACAATCGGAAATGCTCTTCGGCGCATTTTGCTTAGCTCCATCGAAGGGGCGGCCATCACGGCCGTCCGCATCGACAAGGTGGAGCATGAGTTCAGTCCGATTCCCGGCGTGGTGGAAGACGCCACCGACATCATTCTCAACCTCAAACAGATCCCGTTCAAAATGATGGACGACGGTATGAAAACCGTCACTGTCCGCGTCGATCAGGCCTGTGAGCTGACCAGCGGCATGATCGAGACTACCCCGGACGTCGAGGTGCTGGACCGCAATCTGCACATCGCGACGGTCTCCACCGGCGGCAGCCTGGCAATCGAAATGCGCCTGAAGCAGGGCCGCGGCTACGTCAGCCGCGACCGCAACTTCGACGACGATCTGCCGCTCGGTTACATCCCAATCGACTCGGTGCACTCGCCGGTTCGCAAAGTGAAGTATACGGTCGAAGCGGCCCGCCTGGGCCAGATGACCGATTACGACAAACTGATCCTCGAAGTCTGGACGAATGGCGCCGTGGCGCCGCAGGACGCTGTCGGCATGGCCGCCAAGCTCCTGAAGGACCACATGTCCATCTTCATCAACTTCGAAGAAACGACGGAAATGGCCGAGGAGCCCGTCGAGCGCGTGGCCACGCAGATGTACGAAGTGCTCAACCGCTCGGTTGAGGAACTCGAGTTGAGCGTCCGCTCGTACAACTGCCTCAAGAACGCCAATATTCAAACCATCGGCGACCTGGTTCAGAAGACCGAAGCGGAAATGCTGCGCACCAAGAACTTCGGCCGGAAGTCGCTCAATGAAATCAAGGAGATTCTGTCCGGACTCGGCCTCTCCTTTGGAATGAAAATCGACGCGCAGGGCCGTTTGATCGGCCCCAGCGGACAGCCTGTCGTGCCCAGCTCCCAGGATATGGGCGGCACTGAGGCGGAAGGCTGATTGCGGGACAAGCGCATCCCGCGAGTAGAGAGGAATCGACATGAGGCATAATCGAGCAGGTTTCAAACTGAAGCGCGACTTGAGTGGTCGCCGCTCGCTCCTGCGCAACCTGGTGACGAGCGTCATCGAGCAGGAACGCATCATTACTACCGTCCCGAAAGCAAAAGCCCTGAAGCCGCTGGTTGAGAAGATGATCACGTTGGGCAAGCAGGATAGCCTGCATGCCCGCCGTCAGGCCGCCGGTTTTCTGCTGACCCCCAGCGCCGTCAAGAAGCTGTTCGACAAGATCGGGCCGCGTTTTGCCCAGCGCAATGGCGGCTACAGCCGGATTATCCGCGTGGGCTTCCGCCGCGGCGATGGCGCCGAGCAGGCCCTTGTGGAACTGGTGGGCAGCGAGCTGGTGAAGCGTGCCGCCGAACGCGCCAAGCGCCGCGAAGAGCGTCTCAAGGCAATGCGGGAAGGCCGCGAAGGTGAGGCCGAGGGCGGCGAAAGCCAGACTCCCGAGAATCCTCAGAACCCAAGCTAAATCATAGAATTTACTGAACTAACCTGATCCCTGACCAGCCCCGAGCCTCCATGCGAGGCTCGGGGTTTCTTTTGTCCGGTTCCCGGGGCTTCCAGAGGTGCTGACTGCGCCGGCTGGCCAACGGAGCGCTATGCGTTGACGGCGCGGATCCCCTGCGAGAACACGTTCCAACTCGCCTCCGCTTCCGCCAGACGCCGCTCTCTGGCGTCTGTCAGCCCGTAGTATCGCGCCCGCCGTCCGTTGGGCGTCGTACGCCATTCGCCATCAATCAGTTTCTGCGCATCCATGCGGCGCAGCGCCGGGTAAAGCGAACCTTCCTCAATGGGCAGCAGGCTGTCGGAGGCCGTCTGTATGTGAACTGCGATGTCGAACCCGTGCTTCGCGCCGTGTTGCAACGCCTTCAGAATCAACAACTCAAGCGCGCTCTGGATTGATTGGTCTTTTCATCCGTGCCTTGGCTCGCCAGGGTAGAGAACTTTGGGAGCGGAGCCCAGCAATGCCTCTCACTCACGGAAAAGCCGGAATTTTTTCCGCACCGGAGAGACGGGGCCCTTGAGGCCGCCGGCAGATCCGGACGTCCGCAAATCCCCGCGGCGGCGGTCAGGCTGTAGCATATGCCTCAACTAGAATCATTTAATCTTAGTCAAACGCACGCATATCTATTGACACACAAAAAGTAACGCGGTACCTTTGGAAGTGGATGAGAAATCCAAAGGAGGTTTGAAATCCATGATGAGTTTGATCAGTCGCCGCCAGTTCCCGGAGTTTGAGGACGTGCCCTCTACCCTCAACCTCCTGGACCAGATGTTGGACCGCTTCACGAACCAGCCTGCCGGATCGCGCCCGTGGGGCCCGGCCGTGGACATCGTCGAGAACGATAAGGAACTGGTCGTGACCGCCGACCTGCCCGGTGTGAAACTGGAAGACGTCGAGGTCAAGATCGAAGACGGCACGCTGACGCTCTCCGGCAATCGCAAGTTCGAGAACGAGGACAGCAAGAACGGCTACCATCGGATCGAGCGCAGCTATGGAGAGTTCCGCCGCGCCTTCGCGTTGCCCGACAGTGTCGATGCCACCAAGGTCGGGGCCGCATTCGACAATGGCGTCCTGAAAGTGACCCTGCCGAAGAAAGAAGTGGCCCGGCCGCGCACCGTCAAAGTCGAAGTCACTAAGAAGTAACAGCGCCCGTAGCCTCTCGGAGGCTGTCGGAACGCTCGTGTAAAGGTATGTCTTCCGGCCCGGCTCCGCAGCCGGGCCGGACTGTTTTTGCGCGCTCCCGACCCGCTGGACTTCGGGCCGCGACCGTTCGCGAGTCGTAGGAGCCGCTTCGACCTCGGTGGTTTGACCCTTCCGGATTGCACCTACTACACTGACTAGTGAGGTTCAACCCGCCCGGTTGCGCAGGATCGTCTTTCCCAAAGCACCATCCCGCCCCCCAGCCGCAGGGATCCCATTTGTCGGACCGGAGGATAAAGTTGCCTGAAGCAAGCCGCCATATATTCACGTCCGAGTCAGTGACCGAAGGTCACCCGGACAAAGTCTGCGACCAGGTCAGCGATGCTGTCCTGGACGCTGCTCTCGCCCAGGATCCAAAAAGCCGCGTCGCGTGTGAAACGCTGGTGACCACCGACCGGTGCGTCATCGCCGGTGAGATCACCACCAACGCCAAGATCGACTACGAAGCCGTAGCGCGTCAGGCCGTCGCGGACATCGGTTACACCGATCCCGAGATCGGATTCGACTCGAAGACGTTCCAGTTTTTCAATTTCGTGCACACCCAGTCGGGTGACATCGCCATGGGCGTGGACACCGGCGGCGCCGGCGACCAGGGGCTCATGTTTGGTTACGCCTGCGATGAAACCCCTGAGCTGATGCCGCTGCCGATCATGCTGGCCCACCAGCTCACCCGTAAGCTCAGCGATGTGCGCCGCGCCGGCGGACTGAAGTTCCTCCGCCCCGACGGCAAGAGCCAGGTCTCGGTGGAATACGTCAACGGCAAGCCCGCCCGCATCGACGCGGTCGTCGTTTCGACGCAGCACGCCGATATGGACATCGAAGAGCTGCGCCGGCAGGTGAAGGCCGTCATCATCGACCCGGTTGTGCCGCAGTCGATGATCGACGCCGCCACCAAGTTCCATATCAATCCGACCGGCCGTTTCGTCATCGGCGGTCCCCACGGCGACAGCGGCGTGACGGGACGCAAGATCATCGTCGACACCTATGGCGGCATGGGCCGTCATGGCGGCGGCGCTTTCTCGGGCAAGGATCCGACCAAGGTGGACCGTTCGGCCTGCTACATGGCCCGCTACATTGCCAAAAACATCGTGGCCGCCGGTCTGGCCTCGCGCTGCGAAGTGCAGTTGGCGTACGCGATCGGCGTTGCCGAGCCCGTCTCGGTCCTGGTGGACACTTACGGAACCAGCGTGGTGGACGAGGAGCGCATTGTCGAGCTCGTCCGGGCGCACTTCCCGCTCACCCCGCAGGGCATGATCGAGCATCTGAAGCTGCGGCGTCCGATCTATCGGAAGACCGCCGCGTTCGGCCACTTCGGCCGTACGGAATCGACGTTCACCTGGGAAGCGGTCGACAAGGCCGCTTTGCTCCGCGACGACGCCCGGCTGGCCACCGCGGCGCGCAGCTAACCTGGCGCCGGTAGGGCGAAGGCCGCGGGCCCGATGGTTGCGCGGCCTCGATCCATGCGACACTGAGGTTGTGGGCTCATCCGCCCGGGCCAGGGCCGGGGCGGTTTGAGGCCGGTCTTGCCGGCGCCGCGATGGAGCTGGCAGAGGCCCGCATCCTGCTTTACGTTCGCTTTCAGGAATCCCGTCCAGTGGCCGTTTCCAGACTGCCGGACGCCGCTATTCCCGTAGACATTCAACGGAAGGGCGGGCCAACGGGGCCCGTCTTTTCGTGCGTGGCGTCCCGCCCGCAAGTTGGGGAGGTATTCAATTGGCACTCATCGAAGGTTGTAAGCACTCGCTGGAGATCGTGATCCCCGCCGAGGCGTTTACGGCGGCAACTGCGGCGGCGACGGCTCAGGTCCGGCAGAAGGTCCACCTGAAGGGCTTCCGTCCTGGCAAGGCCCCTGAATCGATCGTCCGGCAGTATTACGCCGGCCAGATCCGCGAAGAGGCCCTCGATAAGCTGATCCCCGAGTACCTCAAAAAGGCTTATGACAACGAACACCTCCAGGTCGTCAGCCGTCCCGACATCAAGGACCTGAAGCTCCCTGACGATGGTGGTGTCACCTTCACGGCGGAATTCGAGGTCGCGCCCGAGTTCGAGCTGGGAACCTATCGCGGCATCGAGGCGCCGTACGCCGAGCCGGCGGTAACCGACAGCGATGTCGAGCAGCGCATCGAGAGTGTGCGGGAAGCGCGCGCCGAGTTCGTCAACGTCGATCCGCGGCCGGCGCAGGACGGCGACCACTGCCTGGTCGACATGCACCCCATCGCGGGCGTCGATGACGAGAAGATGCACCAGCACGACATCAATATCGAGGTCGGCGGCAAGGACACTTTCCCCGAGTTCACCGAGGCGCTGCGCGGCGCTCAGCCGGGCGAAGCGCGCGAAGCTGAGATCACCTATCCGGAAAATTACGCGGCCGAAAAGCTGGCGGGCAAGACGGTCCGCTTCAAGATCGATCTGAAGCAGATCCGGCTCCGCGAGTTGCCGGAGCTGAATGACGAGTTCGCCAAGGACCTCGGCGATTTCCAGAACCTCGAAGAACTGCGCGCCGAAGTCCGCAAGACGCTCTTCCGCGAGCGCGAAGCGGCGGCCCAGAACGAGGCCAAGAACGCGATTATCGAAAAGCTGGTGGATGCCCATCAGTTCCCTGTGCCCGAGGCGTACGTGGACCAGCAGGTGCAGGGCATGGTCGAGGGCCAGCTTCGCTCGCTCGCCGCGCAGGGCGTGGACGTCAGCAAGCTCAAGCTGGACTGGAAAGAACTGCGCAAGAGCCAGGCGGAGCGGGCCGCGCGCGACGTGCGCGCCAGTCTGATCCTCGAAAAGGTGTCCGTCGCCGAATCGATCTTCGCGACGCAGGAAGAAGTGGACGGCGAACTGGGCCGCATTGCGCGCCAGCAGCGCGAGCCCATCGCGGCCGTGCGCATGCGCTTCGAGAAGGACGGTACGCTGGGCCGGATCGCGTCGCGCATCCGCACCGAGAAGACGCTCAGCTTCCTGTTCGAGCAGGCCGTAAAGACCGCGCCGCCCGCCGCCGCGGATACCGCGGAACCGGCTGCCTCACCCAGCGCTGAATGAGGTACGATTCAGTAGGGCTCGGTTGTCCCCAGGCGCTCCAGGTTCTGAGGATGTCGAGAGGACCGGTGCGAATTGCCCAGACCGCTAAACCAGTGGATAATGGGGGCACGTCCGGCCTGGAATCGACGATTGCCTGTTTTTTGACCGTTCGTGGAGTCAATCCGTGAAGCGACCCGGTACCGACGAAACCCTTCGCTGTTCTTTCTGCCATAAGACGCAGGACGTTGTCGGCAAGCTCATCTCCTCGCCGAGCGAGTATCCGCGCGCCTATATCTGCGACGAGTGCATCGCCGTCTGCAACTCGATCCTCGAGGACGACCGCGCTGAGCGCAGTGGCACCGGGCTGACCAAGCTGCCCAAGCCGGCGGAGCTGAAGGAGTACCTGGAGCAGTACGTCATCGGCCAGGACGCGGTCAAGAAGAAGCTCGCGGTCGCGGTTTACAACCACTACAAGCGCGTTCAGATGAGCCGCCAGCACGCTGGCGACATCGAGGTGGCGAAGTCCAACATTCTGCTGATCGGCCCCACCGGGACCGGCAAGACGTTGCTGGCGCAGACGCTGGCGCGCATCCTGGATGTCCCATTCGCCATCGTCGACGCAACCACGCTGACCGAGGCCGGCTATGTCGGCGAAGACGTCGAGAACATCATTCTGCGTCTGCTGCAGAACGCCGACTGGGATGTGCAGCGCTGCCAGACTGGCATCATTTACATCGATGAAATAGACAAGATCAGCCGCAAGGATGAGAACCCGTCTATTACCCGCGATGTCTCCGGCGAGGGCGTGCAACAGGCGTTACTGAAGATTCTGGAAGGCACCATCGCCAATGTCCCGCCGCAGGGCGGGCGAAAACATCCGCACCAGGAATTTACGCCGGTCGACACGACAAACATACTGTTCATCTGCGGCGGCGCGTTTGTCGGATTGGAAAAGGTGATTGCCCGGCGCGTCGGCAAAAAGACGGTCGGCTTTAAGGCCGAGGAGAAGCGCGGTGAAGAAGCCAGCCGCTCTTCGCAAAACCGGGACATCGACCTGCTGCAGCGGGTGCAGCCGGAAGATCTGATCCACTACGGATTCATTCCCGAATTCATCGGGCGCATGCCAATTGCGGCGGTCCTGGAGGATCTGGACCGCGCCGCGCTGATACAAATTCTGACGCGTCCGCGCAACGCGATCATCAAACAGTATCAGAAACTCTTTGAGTTCGAAAATGTTAAACTGAAATTCACCGACGAGGCGCTGGAGAGTATTGCCGATCTGGCGCTGCAACGCAAGGTGGGAGCACGCGGCCTCCGGATGATTCTGGAAGAGCTGATGCTCGACTTGATGTACTACCTCCCTTCGTACAAAAAAGTGCGCGAGTTCATCGTCACGAAGGAGATGGTGGTCACGCAAAAAATCAATTGGGCGCTCCTCGAAAAAGCGGGTTGAGCGAATTCCCCGCCGTAATCCCCGACCGCCGGTTACCGGCGTCAGAGTGTCCCCGCCGGATCATGCTGGAGTGGCGTGGTTCGCAGTCTTACGCTTGAGTATTTCCCGATAACAACGACATCCAAAAGGCGACAGCGATGAGCAGCGCGAGAGAAAAGACCGAGAGCCGCCGGCTCCCTATGATGCCGATCCGGGATGTGGTCATCTTTCCGCACATGATGACCCCCTTCGTGGTCGGACGGGAATCGAGCGTGCGCGCTCTCGAAGAGGCTCTGGCGGGCGACAAGAAAATTTTCCTTGCCACGCAGCACGATGCCTCGGTGGACGAACCGCGTCCCGAGGACATCTTCCAGGTCGGCACCATTGCGAATATCGTCCAGAGCGTGCGGATGCCCGACGGGAACATCAAGGTGCTGGTAGAGGGCGTCGAGCGCGGCAAGATCCTCTCCGTTGCCGAAGAAGACGGTTTCTTCCGGGCGACCGTGCGCGTATTTCCGCCGCGCGCCGAGGCGGGCACGGCGCTTGAGAGCCAGGTGCAGCGCGTCACGTCGCTGTTCGAGCAGTACGTCAAGCTCAGCCAGAACGTCAACTACGAGACCATGATCGCCGCGGTGCGGCAGGACGATCCCGGCCGCCTCGCCGATTCCATCGGCTCGAATCTGCAGCTCACTATTGAAGAGAAGCAGGAGATCCTGGAGATCTTCGATCCGCTCGATCGCCTGACCCGTGTCGGCGACATGCTCGACATCGAGATCGAGAAACTGAACGTCGACCGGACCATCCAGGGACGCGTGAAGCGCCAGATGGAGCGCGCGCAAAAAGAGTATTACCTCAACGAGAAGATCAAGGCGATCCAGAAGGAGTTGGGGCGCGGCGAGAAATCGGAGATCGACGAGCTCACAAAGAAGATCGAAGCCGCGGGTATGACCGCCGACGCCAAAGAGAAGTCGATGGCGGAGCTGCGGCGGCTCGAAAACATGCCGCCGATGTCGGCCGAAGGCACGGTTTCGCGCAACTACCTCGACTGGATGCTGGCGGTGCCGTGGAAGAAGCGCTCCAAGGAAATCCGCGACCTGCGTTACGCCGAGGAGATCCTGAACGCCGACCACTACGGCCTGGAAAAGATCAAGGAGCGCATCCTCGAGTTCCTGGCGGTCCGCCGCCTGGTGAAGAACCCCAAGGGCTCGATCCTGTGCTTTGTCGGACCTCCCGGCGTGGGCAAGACCTCGTTGGGCATGTCGATCGCGAAGGCGACCGGGCGGCAGTTCGTGCGCCTGTCGCTGGGCGGCGTGCGGGACGAGGCTGAGATCCGCGGGCACCGGCGCACCTACATTGGCGCGCTGCCGGGCCAGATCCTGCAGATGATGAAGAAGGCCGGAACGCGCAATCCGGTTTTCATGCTCGACGAGGTGGACAAGATGTCCACCGACTTCCGCGGCGACCCGTCCGCGGCGCTGCTCGAGGTCCTGGATCCGGAACAGAATTTCATGTTCATGGACCACTACCTGGACGTAGAATACGACCTTAGCGACGTATTCTTCATCGCCACGGCGAACGTGATCCATACCGTGCCGCCGGCGCTGCAGGACCGCATGGAAGTGATCCGCCTGTCCGGCTACACGGAAGCGGAGAAGCTCGAGATTGCAAAGCGGTTCCTGGTTCAGAAGCAGACGAAGGCCTGCGGGCTCGATGAGAGCCACGTCAAGTTTGAAGACGAAGGACTGCTGTCGCTGATCCAGAATTTCACCCGGGAAGCCGGCGTGCGCAACCTGGAGCGCGAAATCGGAAACATCTGCCGCAAGGTCAGCCGTCTTACAGTCAACGCTCTGTCCGCGGCAGAGGCCACGGATGAGCAGGCGGCAGGCAATGCCAAGAGCGACGCCGCCACGTTGAGCAAGCTGCCGCAGGTGGTGGTCAACGGCGCGAAGGTCAACGAGTTCCTGGGGCCGGACCGGTTCCGCGATCTGGATACCAGCCGGAAGCCGGAGATCGGCGTGACGGTTGGGTTGGCGTGGACCGAAGTGGGCGGGCAGGTGCTGACCACCGAGGCGACGATTATGGAGGGCCGCGGCCGGTTGACGACGACCGGCAAGCTTGGGGATGTCATGCAGGAGTCCGCGCAGGCGGCGATGAGTTTCATCCGCTCGCGGGCGTCGTTGCTGGGACTGCCGAGGGATTTCTACCGGCACCTGGACATTCACGTGCATGTGCCCGAGGGGGCGATCCCGAAGGATGGGCCTTCGGCGGGCATCACGATCGCGACGACGATTGCCAGCGCGTTGACGAAGATTCCGGTGCGGGGCGACGTGGCGATGACCGGTGAGATCACCCTGCGCGGGCGCGTGCTGCCGATCGGCGGGCTGAAGGAGAAGTTGCTGGCGGCGCACCGCCACCACATTTTGGAGGTGATTCTGTCCAGGGACAACGAGAAGGACCTGGCGGACGTTCCAGCCAACATCCTGAAGGACATGAAAGTGACCTTCGTCGACTCGATGGACGAGGTGCTGCGGATTGCCCTGGCCGGTGATCTTGACGCCCTGTCCGCACGGGCCGCGGCGCAGCCGCCGCTCGAGGTGAGTTCCGATCTGGATGCGGATGAGAGTCGCGCGCAGTAAAGCGCGGGATGAGCGAAAGAGCCGGACGTGGGTATCCAGGCTGAATTTCTGCTGAGCGCCGTGCGGCCGGAGCAGTTTCCATCGGAAACGCTCCCGGAAATCGCATTTCTGGGGCGCAGCAATTGTGGCAAGTCGACGCTGCTGAATTGCGTCACGGGCCAGAAGGGCATGGCCTTCAGTTCTTCCACACCGGGCAGAACTCAGGCGGTGAACTTCTTCCGGGTCGAGGGCAAGATCGTGTTTGTGGATCTTCCCGGCTACGGCTACGCGAAGGCGCCCAAGCACGTGGCGCGGCAGTGGAGCGATGTAATCGACGCGTACTTGTTGCAGCGTAAGAAGCTGGAGCTGTGTTGCCTGCTGCTGGACGCGCGCCGCGGCTGGATGGATGCGGATCTCCAGTTGAAGGAATGGTTGGAGCACCACGGGCGGGACTACATCGTGGTAGCCACAAAGGTGGACAAGCTCAACCAGAAAGAACGATTTGCGAGCCAGAAGGCCATCCGCGGGCATTACGCGGATGGGGCATTGATCTGGTTCTCGGCCGTCAACGGCCAAGGAGTGAAAGAACTTTGGCAAGCGATCTCGAAAACAACGGGAAACTGACCCCCGAAACCGAGGCCGCCAGCGAGACCGCTGCGGCACAGGTCAGCGCTCCGGAGCAGGCTCCCCGCGAATCGCAGGGCGGTAATAACAATAACCGCCGCCGATCCAACCACCAGCAGGGTGAGCGTAGCGACCGGGGGGACCGGCAGGAGCAGCACAACGACCGTCCCGATTCCCGTCCACCCGCGGGCCCGGCCCAGATGGCGTCCACTCCTGTCACGAATGCGCCGGCGCCCGGCGCCGAGACGCAGCGGCCGGAACCGCGCCAGGAGCAGCCGCTTGGCGCGCTCAACAAGCGCGGGAATCTCGACCTCTCCGAACTCAAGGAGATGAGCATCACCCAGCTCAACAAGATCGCCCGGGATTCCGACATCCCCGGCGTGGCTGGCATGCGCAAGCAGGACCTGATCTTCAAAATCCTGCAGTCGCAGGCGGAGAAGGCCGGGCTGATCTTTTCCGAGGGCGTGCTCGAATGCCTGCCCGACGGTTTCGGTTTCCTGCGTGCGCCCGAGTACAACTATTTGCCCGGCCCGGACGATGTCTATGTCTCGCCGTCGCAGATCCGCCGTTTCGATCTGCGCACCGGTGACACGGTCAGCGGCCAGATCCGTCCGCCGAAGGAAGGCGAGCGCTACTTTGCCCTCATCAAAGTGGACGCGATCAACTTCGAGCCGCCGGAGCAGGCGCGCAACAAGATTTTCTTCGACAACCTGACGCCGCTCTATCCCAATGAGCGGATCAAGCTGGAAACCACCAAGGACAACCTGTCGGGCCGCATCATGGATATGCTGACGCCGCTCGGCAAGGGGCAGCGCGGCCTGATTGTCGCCGCGCCGCGCACCGGCAAGACGATGATGCTGCAGTCGCTCGCGTCGTCGATTGCCACCAACCACCCCGAAATCATTCTGATCGTCCTGCTGATCGACGAACGGCCCGAGGAAGTCACCGACATGCAGCGTTCGGTGAAGGGCGAGGTGATCAGTTCGACGTTCGACGAGCCCGCTTCGCGCCACGTGCAGGTGGCCGAGATGGTGATCGAAAAGGCCAAGCGGCTGGTGGAGCACAAGCGCGACGTCGTGATTCTGCTCGACTCGATCACGCGCTTGGCGCGCGCCTACAACACCGTGGTTCCGCCCTCGGGCAAGGTGCTCTCGGGCGGCGTCGATTCGAACGCGCTGCAGCGGCCGAAGCGCTTCTTCGGCGCGGCGCGCAACATCGAAGAGGGCGGCTCGCTGACCATCGTCGCAACGGCGCTGGTCGACACCGGGTCGCGCATGGACGACGTCATTTTCGAAGAGTTCAAGGGCACCGGCAACATGGAAATCCATCTCGACCGGAAGCTCGTCGAGAAGCGCACGTTCCCGGCCATCGACATCAACAAGAGCGGCACGCGCAAGGACGAACTGCTGATCCCGCGCGACGAACTGAATCGCATCTGGGTGTTGCGCAAGGTGCTCGCGCCGCTGTCGCCGGTGGAGAGCGTCGAACTGCTGCTCGACAAGCTGGCCAAGACGCGCGCTAACGCCGAGTTCCTGGCGTCGATGAGCTCGTAATCGCGCAACTGAATCTGCGGTGAAGGAAATGGGGCGTGGCCGCGCGGCTACGCCTCGTTTTTTTTGCGCAGAGCTTGCGCCGGTGAGCATAGCCGCCGGACGCGAGTTGGCGCAGCGGACGGGCCCGGCAGAGCAGGACGGTGTGCAATGCCGCCGGCTGGCAAGACCGTTACTCCGCCACTGGGCGGCGGGATGCCAGCGCGGTTGCGATCCGTTTACCCAGATTGATGGCCGGGGCTTCCAGGCCATGGTAGAGCACGACGGCGACGAGCCCCGTCAGCAGGACCGCCAGCGCGCCGCTCACCGCCGTCGATCCGGTGTGAAACCGCGCGAAGCAAAGCCACAGGACCGGCATGTGCCACAGATAGATTCCATAGGAGTAGCGCGCAATCCGCTTGCCGATCCAATTCAGCCATCCGCACTGCAACTGCGCGAACCACGGAATTGCGAGGCCGGTGACCGCGCAGAAGAGCCACTCGGTCAGCATGTCCAGGCCGGTGTTGCCCGCTTCGACCAACTGAAAGGCACGCAGCGGGCCCGGACTGTAGCCGCGGAGCGCCAATCCCACGCGCCAGGCAATGACGAGACCGGCGAGGCAGACCGCCCAGGACCACCCCGGCAGCCGCGGCTTGCATGTCCGCATCAGGCGCCACGCAAAGACGCCCGCCAGGAAGCAGGGAAAGTAGTAGCAGACGGAGTACTTGCCGGGAGCGCCGGGAACGGCGGCGAGGTCCGGCCGGACGGCATACTCGAGCGCCGCGACGCCGGTGGCCGCCAGCCACGCCCAGACCATGGTGCGCAGGCCCCGGAACCGCAGCGCCAGGAGGAAGAGCAGCGGCAGGACCATGTACATCTGCATCTCGAAGGGCAGGGACCACAACACAATGTCCACCGACGGGCTGTGCGTCAGGTTCTGGGCCAGCAGGAGATTGGAAATGAAAGCCGGCCAGCCGGCCCACTGGTAGTTTGGCCGCCAGGCGGCCGAAGGGATACGCAGGCCGACCATCACCAGCACGCACAGAACGCTGAGCGGATAGATCCGGAAGAACCGGCGCACCAGAAAAGACCGGTACAGACCGGGCCCGGACAGACTCATCCGCTCCATCGACATCATCAGGACAAGCGCGGTGTGGACGAAGAACAACAGCACGCCGAAATGCGCCACGCCTTCCAGCCCGATGTGATGGACGGTTCCCGTGATCGAGAGATGGCCGAGGAACACGAGGCTGACCGCGAGGGTCCGCAAGAGGTCCAAATTCGGCAGCTCGCTGATGGCCGCGGGGCGCGTTGCGGAACAGGTTCTGTCGATTGTCCCGGCTGTCCGGCCATTCTCCGTCGACATGGATAATGAAACGACCCTCCCTGAGTTGCGGCCGTTCCTCTCCAACCCGGAGCATGAAACTCCCGCTCATTCCGCGCTCACAACAATTTACCGTATTCCCGTGTTCCATGTCGTCTCGCCGGCGGCGGCGGAACGAATAAGATGAAGAGCGTCCGGCACACTTCCCGTGGAGGTCTCATTGAATCGACGTGAGTTCGTTTCCGGCGCGGCGGCCGCGGTTCCGGCGCTGTCTTTTGCGAGCGCCGCGCCCCGCGATGCGTCGGGAGAAACGGCGCCGGGCGGGCTGGCGCTGAACGAAGACAACAGCCACTACTTCTCCTCGCGCGCGGGGCGGAAGCTGGACGCCGCCGCCGTCGACAGTTGGGTGGATCAATACGCCGCGACGCAGGTGCGTGAGCTGATCCTGTCGGTCAATTCGATGCGCACCAGCTATGCCAGCAAGGTGTGGGAGCCGATCTGGCACGGCTACGATCCGGCAGGGCCGGACGATCAGCCGCTGCTCGCCAGCCTGACGCCGGAAGGCCGTAAGGGCGCGCGCAAATGGATTCACACGGCGTGGCAATTGAACGCGGCCGGCATCGACGTCTACGCGCGCTGGATCGCTCGCGCGCGCAAGCTCGGGCTCGCGCCATGGATTTCGACGCGCATGAACGATCTGCACAACGTCGATGACGAGCGGGCGTATATCCACAGCGAGTTCTGGCGGAACAATCCGCAGTTCCGGCGGATTCCCTATCGCGGCGAGCGCTGGATCGACAAGGCGCTGGACTTCGCTCACCCGGAGGTGCGCGCGCATCACATGGCCCTGATCCGCGAGCTAGCCGAACGCTACGACTTCGACGGACTCGAGCTGGATTGGATGCGCTTCGGCTATCACTTCCGGCCGGGCCACGAGGCGAGCGGTTCCGACACGATCACGGCGTTCACGCGCGACGTGCGCAATCTGCTGCGGCAATGGGAACGCAAGCGCGGCCATCGCATTCTGCTCGGCGCGCGCGTGCCGTCGCGTCCGCACACCGCGGTGGGACTGGGCATGGATGGCGTGCGCTGGGCGCGCGAGGGGTTGATCGATATGCTCGCGCCCTGTCCCTTCTGGGCGACCACCGAGTTCGACATTCCGGTCGAGGAATGGAAGCGCGAACTGCGCGGCGCGAACGTCGTGCTGGCGCCCGGGCTGGAAGTCCTGGCGCGTCCGTACCCGAGCGCCAAGCCGGTGCTGAACTGCCTGGAGACGGTGCGGGGCGCGGCGGCGAGCCTGCTCGATCGCGGCGCCGATCGCGTCTACCTGTTCAACTACATGGACTCGGAGACGGCGCAGGCGGATCTGGAGAATTACGGTGCGATGTTGCGCGAGGTTGGACAATTGTCTACCCTGGCCGGCAAGCCGCGCCGGCATATATTGACGTACTCCGACACCTGGGCGCCGGGCGAGCCGGTTGCGGCCAACGGGCTGCCGGCGAGTCTGGAGGACGGCGGCTGGCGTGAGTTCCGTCTGGCGGCGGGCCCCGCATCCGCCGCGACGAGAGCCGTTGTCACGCTCGGCGTGCAGGATGCGAGAGAAGACGATTTGCGGAACTGGCAGGTGCGGCTCAACGGTGACCCGCTCAGCTATGCCGGTCCGTTGAAGCCCGCATACACTGTTCCTCCGCAGTGTCCGCTATTTTCGTGGCGCGTTCCCGGCGGCGCGTTGCAGCGCGGGTACAACGTTGTCGAGCTACAGGCTCGCTCCAAAAGCACAATTCACTGGGTGGAAATCGGCGTCGAAGGCTGACGTCGCAAGGCGCCAGCCCGCGCCGGAGCAGTGCCTGGAAACCGAGCCGCGCGCGTGAGCGAGCGGTGGTATCACGGTTCAGCCCGGCGACATAGTTGATCGCGTGGGCGGAGCGAAAAGCGCGCAGCCGCGGCAAACCGCCGAAAGTGCAAAACCGCTCATTTGAGCGGTCGCCAGAAAATCACACGTGTGAAATCAATGCGATAGAAATGCGACTCCGCTCATTTGAGCGGTTTTGCATTTTGGGGAGCGCACGCCGTTCCCGTTTTTCCGGCGCGCGGCGGAGGTGATAGCAGGGCCGAGGAGGCTCGGCGGGGGCGGGCTCTGGAGAGCCCGCTCGACGTGGACGTCCGCCCCACTGCAGTCAAAGGAATTCAACAGACCCTAGAGCCGGAACGATAGGTTGAAGTATCATATAGGTGCAGATTACAGATAGCTCTTCGTGAGCAACTCCTCCTGAACGCCGAACGAAGGCGGACGGCGGCGCAGGCGGGCTCATCGCGAGATTGTCAGGCTCGTGCTTGCGGGAGTTGGAGATTCAACCGTGGTGTCATCGCCTGTTGCCAAGACTGTTGTTCCGGCCGATGCGCGGCCGCAATCGCGCTGCATCGCATGCGGGCCGGACCACCCGCACGGGCTGCGGCTCAAATTTCATGCAGGCCCCGATGGAGTGGCTGAGGCCGAGTGGACGCCGACCGCGGACTGGGAAGGATTCGAAGGGATCATTCACGGCGGCGTTGTCAGCACGGTGTTGGACGAGGCGATGGCCAAGGCCGTCGTTGCGCGGCACAGCCACGCGCTTACGGGCGAACTGCGGGTGCGATTTCACACGCACGTCGAACCGGGCGCCAGGTACATCATCCGCGGCTGGGTCGCGGAGCAAAAGAAGCGGTTGTTGAAAACCGAAGCTGCCCTGCTGGCAGCCGGTGGTGGTGAGTGCGCTCACGCCTGGGCGATGTTTGTAGAGCTGCCCCGAAGGCGCGGAGACGCTGCCGTCAGCGACGGGATGACGGCGCGTCTCCCGGGGCGGGAGTCCAGCGCCGGCAGGCAGCCGCGCACAGAGCCGGACGTTCCGTCGAATTCGATATAGAGAAAGCGAGAGATTCAATCATGCGGATTGCAGTACCAACAGACGATGGCGTTTCTATTGCCGCGCATTTCGGGCGGAGCGCGGGATTCCTGGTCTTTGACGTCGCGGACGGCAAGATCCAGGGACAGGCGATGCGGCCGAACGCCGGCCAGCACACGTCAGGCGAAGGAACGGCTTGCCAGCACGGAGCCGGCGGCGGTCACGACCACGGCGCGATCGTTGCGTCGCTGGACGGATGCGACCTTGTGATCTGCGGCGGCATGGGCGCGCGCGCCGCCGAGGCGCTGAAGGCGGGCGGCGTGAAGCAGATCCTGATGGCCGAGCCCGGGCCCGCGGTTGACGTGGTCAATGCCTACCTGCAAGGCACGCTCGCCGTGCGCCAGGCGGGGTTCTGCTGCTGCTCGCACTAACGCGTATTGAAGAGGCGTAAAGTATGCCGCTCCGGACTTGTCCGCGTCATCCGAAGGACTACCCATGCACGTGCGCAATGGGCAACCTGTACCGCTTTGTCGAGCCAGTGTTGTTGTACCTGCTTGCCGCGAAAGGGCGGGCCTACGGCTACGAACTCGCCGGGGAGCTGGCGGAGCACGCGTTGACCGACGCCGAGATTGAAACGGGGGCGCTGTACCGGACGCTGCGGCAGCTTGAAAAGAACGGCTGCGTAACGTCCGAGTGGGACACCGTGGAGCGCGGTCCCGCGCGTCGCGAATACCGGCTTACGCCACGGGGGCAGGAGCACCTGGAGGAGTGGACCCGCGTGCTGGAGCATCTGGCGCAGTCCATGACGCGGTTCACCGAACTGGCGCGCGGGGTGGCGCGGAAGCCACGGCAGCGGACTCAGAAAAACGCGGTGCGGCACGCCGGCGGCGTGTGAACGGTCCTGCGCGAAAAGTACAAAAAAGCGAAGCCCTCCCGAAGGAGGGCTTCGCTTTGTCTGGGCCTAGGCAGGGTGGCTTCGGTCAGAACGAGTATTTCAACGCGAACTGAATGTTGCGGGCGCCCTGCGAGCTCTGCAGCAGGCCGAGCGTCGAACCCAAGTAGTTGTTGGGGGCATTCAGAATCGGGGTGTTGGTGAAGTTGATCGCTTCAGCGCGGAATTCCAGGTTCTGGTGTTCCGTGATGGCGAAGGTCTTGGCGAGATTCAGGTCCAAGGTCTTGAGGCCGGGGCCGCGAACGGTGCCGACCCCGCAACTGCCGAACGTGCCCGCCTTCGTGGCGGCGAAGTCGGCCGGGTTGAACCACTGATAGCCGCCGAGCGGCGAGTTCTGCCGTCCGTAGACGTCCGCTGGAGCGACGCAATCGGCGCGGGCTCCACGGCTCCCGGTGCCGGAGGCATCGCTGCCGCCGATGGACAGCGGGAAGCCGGTGTGCAGGCTGAGAATACCGCTCAACTGCCAGCCGCCCGCGATGGCGTCGGCGACTTTGTTCATGTTCGCGCCGAACTTCTGCTTGTGGCCGAAGGGCAGGGCATAGACGGCGTTGGCGACGAAGTTGCTCTTCGCGTCATAGTCGCAGGGGCCCCACTCGGCAGCCTCGTTGTAGATGTTCTGCGCGTACCAGTTCACCTGAGCCGTCTGGCCGCCCTGGCCGTAGTAGCCCAGGTTGTCGGTCATGCACTTCGAATAGGTATACGCCAGGTTGAACTGTAGTCCATTGCTCAAGCGCTGCTGGGCGACGAGCTGCAACGAGTTGTAGCTCTGGTTGCCAATGGAGGCAGTACCGGAGATCTGTCCGATCTCGCTCAACAGGGTTGGGTTGCCAGCCAGGTACCGGGTCGGGGACACGGTTCCATCCGAGTTCAAAACCCGCTGGAAGTACGGCATGGGCACCATCAGGTGCGTGCTGCGCTGGCCGACATATGCCGCCGCGACGGTCAGGGTCGGCGTGACCTGCTGCTGGATCGTCAGGTTCCACTGATTTGAAACAGCCGGCCGCACGTTGGGATCCCAGACGCGCAGTGTGGCGCCGCTGAGCCCGGCCGTCCCGCCGCCCGAAGCGAAGGGCGAGAAGCCTTCGCTCAATGTTGAGGGTGGCAGCGCCTGGCTGTAATTCGAACCGGTGTAGTTGAATTCGTGTTCTTCGGAGAACGGCGGATTCATCGTCAGGCGCAGGTTGGTGCCCGTGCCTTCCAGGTAGTTCGACAGGGTGTAGCCGCCGCGCACGACCAGCTTGCCGTTGCTGGGATTCCAGGCGAATCCGATGCGGGGCTGGAAGTTGGTGATGCCATTGTACTGGTTGTAGAGCGCCCGGCTTGCGCCGTTCTGGTTGGCGATCAACTCCTGGCCGGTGACCAGATCGAAGTTCGCCACACGGTTGTTGACCTCAATCCAAGGCGTATGCAGTTCCCAGCGCAGGCCGAGGTTCAGGGTAAGGGACGGAGTGAGGCGCCAATTGTCCTGAACGAACGAACCGAACGAATCGGAACGCTGGCCCCAGGTGCCGGTGGTGATACCGATGCCCAGGTCGCTCGGCAGACCCATCAGGAAGTCCGCTTCGCCGAGGCCGCCATTGGTGCCGCCGGGGCTGTTGCCGGCCACCTGCGTCGAGTACCAGCCGTTAAAGGTCATGAAACCCGCCGCGCCGTTGTTGCCGGCGTAGTACGTGTTCATGCGGTAGTGGTAGCCCTGGAAACCAAAGTGGATCGAGTGCGAGCCCTTGTTCCAGATCATCGTGTCTTCGTACTGGATCACGGCGTTGGAGAAGAGCTGTTCATTGTTCGCGGTTCCGAAGCTGGAGGCCTCGCCGCCGGAGAGGTTCAGTGACGGCAGGAACGACGTCGGCGCATCGACGAAGCCGACGGACGAGGGGAAGTTCGTCAGCGAATTCAGCGCCGATCCGTTGTGAATGTTCACGTAGTTGACGCCGACGCGGGCTTCGTTCACGAGCGACGAAGAAAGCGTGCGGGTCCAGTCGAGCACGCCGGTGTGCGTCGGGCTCTCATTGAAGCCGTCGTAGGCCAACTGGTAGGTGTTGGTCGATGGATTCGACAGGCCGCTCTGGGAGTAGCGTCCGAAGATGTGATCCTTGTCGGATTTGTTCCAGTCCACCTTGACGTCGCCCTGATTGCCGTTGATGGCGCTGTGGTGGCCGTACTGGAAGTTGTTGATCAGGCCGGTCCCGTTGTTCGGCAGCGGGTAGGCCGACGAGTTGATGATCTTGCTGGTGATCGGGTTGATCATCGACGCGGGAATGACGTTGCCCGAGAAGATGTCGCGGGCTCCGCTCGCATTCACCGAATACGGATTGTAGATCGGAGTGGAGAGCGCGGACAGGTCGCCGTTGCGCTCCGCCTGCGTCAGTACGCTGGTGGACGAGATGCTGGTCGGCGTATCGAGCCGGCTGCCCTGGTAGTCGGCGAAGAAGAAGAGTTTGTCCTTCTTGATCGGGCCGCCGAAGGCGCCGCCGAAGCTGTTCCAACGCATGGCGGCGCGCGCCGCTCCGTTGAAGTTGTTGCTCCACTCGTTGGCATTCAGCTTGTCGTTACGGAAGAACTCGAAGGCGCTTCCGTGGTAGCTGTTGGTGCCCGACTTGATGGTGGTGCTGATGATGGCGCCCATGTAGTTGCCGAAGTCGGCGGGCGCGGTCAGCGTGATTTCATTGAATTCCTGAATCGCCTCGACGCCAGGGGTGTAGCCGGCGAGGTTGTCCGATACCTGGTTGTTGTCCAGGCCGTCGAGCATGAAGTTGTTGGCCTGCTCGCGGTTGCCGTTCACATTGGGACGGCCGCTGCCGCCGGTGGTCTGCCCGTTCTTGAACGACGAGGGATCGGGGTGGATGCTGCCCGGCGCGAGCAGCGTCAACTGGATGTAGTTGCGGGTTGCGAGCGGCAGGTCCTCGTTCGTGCGCGAATCGATGATCTGACCGACTTCGGTCGACTGCGTCTGGAGAAGCGGCGCCGCGGCCGTAACCTCGACTGTTTCGGAAACCTGGCCCAGCGTCATGGCGAAGTCGGCCTTCGCCGTCTGGTTCATCGCCAGTTCCAGGCCGGAGCGCATAGCCGTCTGGAAACCTTTCGCTGTAGCCTTCACCTCATAGCGTCCCGGTGGCACCCGGGGAAAGTTGTAGCTGCCTTCGGAATTGGTTTGATCCGTAAATGTGGTCCCGCGGTCCAGATCGCGGGCGGTTACATTTGCCCCGACAATCGGAGCCCCCGACGGATCGGTCACCTGACCCGTAATTGCGGCGCTGACCTGCTGCGCCACCGCTCTGCCTTCTCCCAATAGCAGCGCGGCCGCAACGGCCAGGCCGAACATCACTCGATTGAGCGTTTTCATTCGACCTCCAGAAAACGTGCCGGTATTCGACGATAGGATTTAAACGGACGGAGGGCGAGATGCAACGCACAAGTTGCCTAACCTCACAATCGCCCCCGTGATTACGAAATTGTGTCCGATGGGTTGGCGAATCCAGTTCAGAACAGCTCGTTACGCGTTGTACAACAGACCTGGAACCCCTGCCAGCGCATTGAAACGAATGAGTTTCCGGCGCCTCTGACGGGCCTCTTAATGAATGTAAACAAGCGCCTTGGCCTATTATTCGCTATAAGACAAAGCTATCGAACGGAATACATGAAAGCGTACTACCAGTGTGGCAGTACTCCTGTGGGGCTCGCGCACGAAGCGCTGTTAGCATCCGCGCATAAAGCAAGCGACTGGCCAACATGGATTCAGTTTTGCGAAGTTTTGTAAACACTCGCGGGCTCGGCGCACTATTTCGTGTGTTTATTAAGAAACTCACGCAACGCCGGCCGCGTCAGAGTATACGGCAGCGGACTGACGACGCTGTAACCGGTTGACGGGGAGCGGATGGCCGCTGCCTCGCGCAGGAAATCTTTGGTCAAAAACTGCTCAAGTTTCCATGCGGAGCTTGGATAGGCCAATGAAGATAGTTTCTTTGTAGACTTTGTTGAATACTATGTAGAACTGCTCGCCCGGGTCGTGTGGCGCCAGCCGGTCCAAGTGGCCGTGCGGGATCATGATCGGAGGATCGGAGGGGCCGATGTAAGCCAGCGGGCTGGCGGCTTTCACCTTTTCCGGACAGGTTCGGATCGCGTACCCCAGCAGGCGCGACGCCGGAGAGTTGCCGCTGTCGTGACAATTCACCCGAAGCAGTTGCGGAGCGCTTGTGCGTCCACTGTCGGGAAGTTTGTCGGAGGATAGAAGGTGATCGCCGCCTGTACCGCGCTGGAGATGCCCGCCACTGTGTAAGGCGGCGGGATTCGGTTGCGTGGCGCCGGGCGCTGTCTCAGGATTGTCTGCCCGCACAGGCCGGACGGCCTATGCGGCGCGCAACAGCAAACCAATCAGAAATAGAACGCCGAAGACCGTATTTGTTTGCGCGACCCGTTGCATGCCCGTCATCATCGCCGCTGGAGCGGAGGCACTCCGGAACAGGCGCACGGCCAGCGTCGCAGGCACGAGGCTGCCCAGGCTGAGCAGCGTCCACGGCGGCGCGATCCGCGCCAGCACAAGACCCACGGTCCAGAGATTGGCCGCCAGCAGACTGGCCGCGAGAAACCACACCGCGCGTGTGTGGCCGAGGTAGATGACCAGCGTGCGCCGCCCGTTCTGCTTGTCGCCTTCGAGATCCCGAATGTTGTTCGCAGTCAGGATCGCGCCGATGAGAATCGCAAACGGGATCGATAGCAGCACGTCGCCGGCGTGAAGCGTCCGCTGCTGAATGAAGCATGCGAGCAGCACGATACCGGTGCCCATGAAGCCCCCGGCGAAGATCTCGCCGAAGGGCGTAGCCGATATCGGATACGGGCCGCCCGCATAGAGGTAACCCACGGCCGCGCAAACGGCTCCGATGGGGATCAGCCACCAACTGCTGCGCGCGCAGATGTAGACTCCCAGCACGCCCGCGACGGTGAGCGTCGATATAGCGAGCGACAGAATCGTGCGCGGCGCGACGCCATCTTGCGTGATCGCGCCGGCGATGCCCACCGATTCGGCCGTGTCCAGACCACTCACGTAGTCGAAGTACTCGTTGAACATGTTCGTCGCCGCCTGGATCAGCACGCATGCGACGAGCATCGCGCCGAAGAGCGGGCCATCCAGGCGCCCGGTTGTCTTCCATGCGAGCGCTGTCCCAACGAGCACCGGAACAAAAGACGCCGTCAGCGTGTGGGGCCGGAACAGTTTCCACAGGAGGCGTAGCGGGCTGGGTGTTGTCGTCATTCTTTATTTCAGTGATTCCCACGCGGAGCGCATTGCGGCGCGGCGCGCGGCCTGTGCGAGCGGCGAAGTGTTTAACCGCGCGTCTGCCGTCAGCGCGCGGCTTCGACCCATTTCAGATCGAAGCGTGCGAAGGTGATCTTCTCGATGGGCGACTTCTCGCCGCGTTCGTAGAGCACCGCGATGGAGCCGTCGTTGAGCACGACGACCGTGGAGTAGGAGGCGGGGCCGGCGTGAATCACGCGGGCGATCGGCCACGTCACGCCGCCGTCGGCGCTGAGTTTGATCGTCAGGTTCTCGCGCTTCAGGCTCGCGGCGTTGGTGAAGAGCAGCAGATCGCGCCCGCCGTGCCGGTAGCGGGCGATCGACGCATTGCAGATCGGGTCGATCAACGCCGCGTCGTGCGTCACCGGGCCGAACGTGACGCCGCCGTCGGTCGAGCGCGCGACGGCGCGCGTGTGGCCGTTGCGCATGTTCTGGAGGACCGTGCCATCGGCCAACTCGACGCAATGGCTCTCGTCGGTGCCGGGGGCAATGGACGGCCCGATCTTCCACGTCGTCCCGCTGTCATCGCTGTAGATGTTGCGCGCGCACATCACGCCTGCCGTGTCGCGAACGGTGACCGGCACCACGTAGCGCCCGGTGCTGAGCTGGATGTCCGTGCCGGAGGCGGAGAACATGCCCTGCCATGCGGGGTCTTTGAACTGCGGCGTCAGGTCGCGCGGCGCGGACCACGTCGCGCCTTCGTCGTCGCTGTACATCGCGTGCACCTGGAGCGTCTTCGACCCCGTGCGTTCGCCGGGCTGTGCGGTCATCAGGCCGATTCCCGGAGGCCCGTAATTGTGGAAGCACCACACGCGTCCCGTGCGCCGGTCCAGCATGAGCGACGCATCGCCGACGCCGCCGTCCGCGACCTTGCGGATGGTGACGGGCTGCGACCACGTCCGGCCGCGGTCGGAGCTGGTCCGCAGGACGAGCGAGATGCGGGCGGGCAGATCGCGGTCGCTGTCGTGGCGCGCATCCACCAACGCCAGCAGACGCCCCGTGCGCGTCTCGAGCAGCGCGGGAATGCGATAGGTGTGTACGCCGTCGTCGTCCTGGTGAAAGAGATCGATTTGTTCAAACCGGCCCGCCGGGCGCGCCAGCAGCGGGAGCGCGCCAAGCCCGGCCAGAGCGGCACGCCGCGTCATCACGCAATGATTGAGCATCGTATTCGGCCTCATTGTATAGCGATCAGCAGGGCGGCTTGGGCATGGCCGCGGTTCGCGTACAGGCGGTCAAAACAATGGCCACCCGCGCCGCGGCTTGCGCCGGCAGCGAACGGGTGGCCGTGTAGAACGTCAGGTTCGGCTTAGTTGTGCGTGAGCGTCACCGGCGGAATCCGGATCAGCTCGGTGTTGGCGTGCGGGTCCTCGGAAACGCGCGCCAGGGCATAGACGGAGCCGTCCTTGCCGACCGCGATGGAATTGACGTAATTCGGCCGTTGTCCATTCGCATAGAAAATCGCGCCGTGATCCGTGTAGGTCCGGGTCGGAATGTCCCAGGTGATCAGGTGCAGGTTCTCAAGGCCTTTGGATTCGCCTTTGGCGGCGGTGCCCTTGCCGCGCAGGAGCTGGCCGTTTTCGTAGACCGGCCCGCCGGTCAGGTAGTAGATCGTGCGGCCGTCGGGCCCGAGGGTGAAGCCCAGGTACCCGTAGCTGAATTGATCGAACATGCCGCTGCGTTTCGAGTCGGCGGAGGTAAGGCGGTCGAGCACCTCAACCGTGCCCTCGGCGGGACGGAAGCGGAACAGGTAGCCCGAATTGCCGTGGACACCGTAGATGGCGTGTTCCGGCTCGTACCAGAAGGTCTGCCGCCAGTTGTAGGCCATGGAGCCGGAACTGGATTCGTCGTAGACGCCGAAGTAATCCTTGTGAAGATCGTCGGTGGCGATGACCTCCAGGGCATTGCTGTCGGGCTGGTAACGATGCAGCTTGCCATCGGCCGTGGAGAAGTAGATCGCGCCGTCAGCGGGGTCGAGCGCGATAGAGCGGCAGATGGTGCGGAAGTTCGGGCCGCGGCCCGCTTCACCGGCGCCGGAGACGTCGCCGACCACCTGGAGCTTGCCGCCCGCCAGGTCGTAACGAATCAGCCGCCCGCTGGGCCAGGTCAGGCCGAACAGGCGCCCGCGGCGCGTGTCCATGCGAAACGTGATGATGCCTTCGTTGCCCGGCGCCGTCGCCAGGTTCTCAAACTTGCCCGTCGCCAGATCGTAGGACAGGAAGTGGCCGCCGGGATACGGCTTCATACCCTTGGGCGGAACGCCGGGGATCTCCATGCCGTTGAGGCTCGAGTAGTAGCCCATGTGGGTGGCGAAGTACAACTTGCCATTGGCTTCGGCGAAGCTGACGTGGCTCTTGCCCTGTGGCAGGGCGTTCAGCGCGGCCTCGCCGCTGGCCGCGTTCAGGTCGCCGGCCGGTTTCGACTTGCCCGCGGCGGGGTCATAGACGAACATCTGTCCAGCTACGTCGGGCTTGTCGGACGAGAGGATGTAGAAAACTCGTCCGTCGTTGATCACCGAGATGGCGTTGTAACTGTCGTGGCCGTCTTTAAAGCCGGAGGGGATGATCGCCGCCGTCAAGCGGCCGTTGGCCGTGGCGGCCGCGGGCTTTTCCGCAACAGGTTTCGGGCCGCAGGACACGCATAGCATGCCCGCGGCGAAGGTGAGGAGGACACAGGCAGTGCGTTTCATGCGTTCAGCAGTTCTCCCGCGTGGGCCTGGATCTTGCGGATGGCTTCGGCGATCTGATCCATGTCGCTGCGCGGTCCCAGCAGCATGTTCTGGGTGAACCAGACGGCCTGCGTGCAGAGCTTATCGTTCTGCGGGCAGTGGTTCTGCTCCTTCCATTGCTTCAGGCGAGCCTCGGAGAACAGGCGCTTGTAACCGCGTGATTCAATGGCGTGCTCGATGAACGCCTGCTTGTTCAGCGGACTGTAACCGCTGACGCCCGGCACGCCTTCGGCGCCCAGGGCCTTCAGGAACTTGTCGCGCGGCAGGCCCGCGAACGCGTCCTTGTCGTAGCGGAACATGTAGAGGTGATACGCGTTGTTCGTCGTGCCCGCGTACTCGCGTGCGGGAGCGATGCCGGGGATCTCCTTCAGCAGCGACGTCAGGTAGCGCCCGTTTTCGGTCCGCAGCTTCTTCTGCGCGTCCAGCCGCGTCATCTGCGCGAGCAGCAAGGCGCCCTGGAATTCGGTCAGACGGAAGTTCCCGCCGCTGCCCGAGTAGGCGAAGTTCGCGCCGATCATGCGCAGCCCGCTGCCGTTGTTGTGGAAGGCATAGGCGCGCTCGCGCAGATCTTCGTCGTTGAACAGGATGGCGCCGCCCTCTCCGGAGTTGAGGTTCTTGGAGGCCTGGAAGCTGAAGCAGCCCGTCGCGCCGTAGGTGCCGACCTTGCGCCCTTTCCACTCCGCCAGATGCGCCTGGCAGGCGTCCTCGATCATGGGGATATTGTGCTTGGCCGCGATGGCGCCGATGGCGTCGATGTCGCATACGTTGCCGCCCAGGTGGACCGGGATGATGGCGCGCGTCGCCGGCGTGATGGCGGCTTCCACCTTGGTGGCGTCCATCTGGAAGGTCTCCAGATCGGTATCGACGAACACCGGTAGAGCGTGCTGGCGCAGGACGATGTTGACGGTGGCGATGAAGGTGTAGGGCGGAACGATCACCTCGTCGCCGGGCTCCACGCCGAGCACATTCACGGAGACGAAGAGCGCCGAAGTGCCGTTGGCCGTGGCGAGCACCTGCTTGGCGCCGGTGAGTTGGGCATAGGCGGCTTCGAACTTCTTGACGTTCTGTCCGTTCCCGCGGAACCAGTTGCCGCTGCGCAGAACGCCCAGCAGCGCTTTTTCTTCCGTGAAGTCGAATTTCGGCCACACGGGGAAGGCGCCCTTTACGACCTTCGGACCTCCGAGAAGAGCCGGCTTTTCGGTAGCGGGAGCGGCGAATGCCGTGGCTCCGGTTTGCAGAGCGATTCCGGCGGCCGGGGCGGCCACCAGAAAGCGGCGGCGAGTCAGGTTGTGGAACATGGAATCTCCTTGACGGCGTCCAATGCTGCGCAGTGGATCGGCATAAAGCTATATAGCGGGCTGGCCGGGCGAACCCACGACGGAGTGGGGCGGCATGACGCCGGGAGCAAATGACTCCGCTCCCGTTCCGGCGCGTATGGAATGACAGCCGCCTCGAAGAGGTGTGACGAGGCAAGGATGGCGATGTCGCCGCTAAGCGCGAAAACCGGCTCGGATTTCTTGCAGTCCAGACGGGACATCGTCTCCTCGTGTGGGAAGCTCCGACCATTATGACCCTAATCGCACCCCGTTGGCGCGGACGCCGCGCCGGGGCGCTTCGGGCCAGCGGCTCCGCGCGCCATGCGGACGCGCCAGGCTATAGCAGATTAAGATAGTCTTCTAGACGGACATCTGTCTGTAGGAAGCGCAACGTGATAGGTAACAAGACTCCGGTTTTGTCTTCGGGTATGCAGAGGTGTTGTATGGCGTTGGCCGTCGCCACTTGCGGCGCGTTCCCGGCCGCGGCGGCCATGCAGGCCGGAGTAGCGACACTGGACATCACGCCGAAGGAAACGATCTGGCTCGGCGGGTACGCCTCGCGCACGCAGCCATCCGCAGGCGTGCGCCAGCACATCTTCGCCAAGGCCCTGGCGCTGCGGGACGAGAAAGGCACGACGTCGGTGCTGGTGACGGCCGACATCCTGGGCTTCACCGGCGACGTGGTCACATCCGTCGCCGGGCAGGTGGAGCGCCAATATCAGGTGCCACGGCGGTTCCTGGTGTTCAACGCTTCGCACACGCATAGCGCGCCCGTGATTGGGAAGTGCCTGGAACCGGCCTATCCGATGACCGCCGCGCATCGCGCCGTGGTCGCGCGCTACGAAAAGTGGTTCGACGGCGCGCTGGTGGACCTGGTCGGCCGGTCGATCAAGAATCTGCAACCGGCGCGGCTTTCGTTCGCCCAGGGGCTGGCTGGATTGGCCGTCAACCGGCGGCGCGTCGGGAATCCCGAATACCCGGATCTGATCGATCCCGACGTGCCGGTGCTGGTCGTCCGGGGGAACGGCGATGCGATCCGCGCCATTGTGTTCGGCTACGCATGCCACAACACGACGCTCAGCGATCTGTTGGTCAGCGGCGACTGGGCGGGCTATGCGCAGTCGGATCTGGAAACGCAGTTCCCCGGCGCTGTCGCAATGTTTGTGCAGGGCTGCGGCGCGGACGCGAATCCTCTACCGCGGAACACCGAAGAGCTCGCCAAAATCCATGGACGCACGATTGCGGCAGCCGCGAGTGAGGTGGTGAACGGCAAGATGAAGCCGGTCGACGGCCCGATCGTGGCCGCGTTTCGTGAGCTTGAATTGCCGCTCGAAACGCCGCCCTCGCGCGAGGAATGGACCAAACGCGAAGCGGAAAGCACGGGCATGGACCAGCGCTACGCGCGCCTGATGTTGCAGCAACTGGACCGCGACGGGCATCTGCCAACTTCTCATTTGTGGCAGGCGCAGGTGTGGAAGATCGGGCCGAACTTCACGTTTCTGGCCCTGGGCGGCGAAGTCGTCTCCGGCTACGCGCTGCGGTTCAAACAGCAATACGGCTTCCGCAATCTGTGGGTGGCCGGTTATTCGAGCGACGTTTTTGCCTACATCCCGACGCGGCAAGTCTGGGATGAGGGCGGCTACGAGGGCGGTGGCGCGATGGCGGCTTACGCCCTGCCGGCGCGGTTTCAATCCAACGTGGAAACCCTCGTCACTGGCGCCGTGGACGAGTTGATGAAGGCGGTCGCGAACCACTAACGCATATGATCGATTCGAAACTCTCCGGAGCCGTTTTTATGGCGCTTCTGTCCTGCGGAATCATGCGGGCGCAGAATGCGCCGGCGCATCTGATTGTCGTCGAGCCGGGCCACTTTCACGCCACCCTGCTCCAGAAAGAGATGTATCCGGAGTTCGATAGCCGGGTGAGCGTGTATGCGCCGCTCGGCCCCGAACTGCTCGACTATCTGAACCGGATCTCGCTGTTCAACCTGCGCGCGAGCAACCCGACGCATTGGGATCTCGATGTTCATACGTCGGATCGCCCGATGGAAGCAATGCTGCAGGCCGAAGGCGCCAAGGCCGGCCAACGCATCGTCGTCTTCTCCGGCCGCAACCGTGGCAAGATCGATCAGGTACTCGCTTCGCTCAACGCGGGCTACAACGTGCTCGCGGATAAGCCGTGGATCATCGAATCCGCCGAGCTGCCGAAGCTCGAACGCGCGCTGGATCTGGCGGGCCAGCGTCATCTTGCCGCCTACGACATCATGACCGAGCGTTACGAAGTCACCACCCAGGTGCAGCGCGAGTTGGTGAACCTGCCGGAGGTTTTCGGGCGGGCCGTCCCCGGCGACGCCGCGCATCCGGGCGTCCGCGCGATGAGCATTCATCATGTGATGAAGACGGTCGCCGGCGTTCCGCTGCGCCGCCCCGTGTGGTTTTTCGATGTGGACGACTACGGTGAGGGCCTGGCGGACGTGGGCACCCACCCGGTGGACCTGATTCAGTGGACGCTGTTTCCGGAGACTGTGCTCGACTACCGCCGCGACATCCACATGCTCAGCTCCCGGCACGAAGCGCTGCGCATCACGCCGGAGCAGTTTACGCAGGTCACCGGAGCCAAGGAGTTTCCCCCGGGCATTGCCAGCCACGTGCGCGACGGCGCGCTCGATTACTTTTGCAACAACTTCGTCGAATACACGCTGCGCGGCGTGCGCGTGAAGCTCGACGTGCTGTGGAAATGGGAAGCGGCGCCGGGCGCGGGCGACGTCTATGAGGCGTCGTTCCAAGGAACGCGCGCGCGGGTGGATCTGCGGCAGGGCCCCGCGGAGAAGTATCAACCGGAAGTGTACGTTGTGCCGGCCGCCGCGGATCGCGCCGCCGTGTTTGCGGCGCTGGACAAAGTGGTTGCCGCATGGCAGAGCCGCTGGCCAGGCATTGCGGTGACGCACAACGCGTCCGAAGCGCATATCCAGATTCCGGCAAAATGCCGCGTTGGGCATGAAGACCACTTCGCGCAGGTCGCGCGGCGCTTCCTCGGCTATATGCACGATCCCGCTTCGCTGCCGGAGTGGGAGCGCGGCTACATGCTGGCGAAATACTACGTGACCACCACGGGCGTCGACATGGCCCGGCACTGAACGCGGCGTGCAGGCCCGCGTTTAGCACTGCTCAATCCGGCGCGCGGCGTCATCCAATGCCGCGGCGATGGCTTCGATCTGGTCGCCGGTGAGCTCCGTCCCGGAGGTCTTCAGCCGCAGCGCCAGTTTCAGGTTCTCGAGCGCCCGGACAAGCTGGGGCGCATCCGCCCGCCGGTGGATTGCCGCCGCACGAGCGATTTTGCGGAAGATGGCCTCCACGAGCGGCGCGTTGGCGGCGAGAAACTCCTTGCCCTCCGGGGTCAGTGAGTACAGCTTTTTGTCCCTGGCCGCGTTCTCCTCGGTGACATAGCCCAATTCGACCAGCATCGCGAGGGTTGGATAGATGAGCCCCGGACTGGGCGAGTACGCGCCGTTCAGGCGTTCTTCAATCGCCTTGATCAACTCGTAGCCATACGAAGGCTTTTCCGCGAGCAATGCCAGAATCACATAACGCACGTCGCCATGGTCAAAAACCCGGCGCCCGAAATGCCGTCCAAAATGTCCCGCTCCACGTCCACCTCCCTCGTGGTCCATGAAGCCTCCGCCGTGCCCCCACATCCTCATTCCGGTCTCCTTTGCTTCCGCGGCGCCCCCGTCCGCGCACAAATCAGATTCTGACATAGCCGGCAGTCGCCGCAGCAGACGCCCGGTGCGGACGCGGCCGTTCGCGGCGTGCCGGGGTTGGGCCGCGTGGACTCGGCGCCGGCGGGCGCGGGCTTCTGCGACCAATGGCGAATGTGCGATTGCGGACGGCCGGGCCGGCTCCAGCGCTGGACGTTCGCGGCGGGATCCCGCTGTTGCAGCCCGCCATTCAGAATCGCCGCCACCACCACTGCCAGCAAGGCCAGCAGGATGTTCTGCCGCTGGATGGCGCTGCCCGCGTGACGGCTCTCCTCCAGCATGGCAACGCCGCCCGCGAGCGTTACCGCGGACAGGAGCCACGACAGCCAGTCGTGACGATCCGGGACGCGCCCCTGCCGCAGGCATTCCAGGATGTCGAGCGGCAGTAGCAGGGCGGCCGACACACCGCGCACTGCGCGCACACAGACTTCTCTGAGCACATGCCCATGAAATTGATCTTCGATACAGAGGTTGCCCCGCTCGGGGGCGACTCCGTGTTGCACCGTTTCGAGTGCATTTTGATATATCATAATTACGATATATCACAACACGATCAAATTGAAAACGACTAAATGTTTCCAGCGATCCCGCGCCAGGGTCCGGCCGCACCCCGGAAATCTGCCGCCGCGCGACATCCGTACAGGCGGTGTAAGCAATGCGGCCGTCGGACAAGCGCCCGCGGTGCGAGTCTTCCAGGGCCGGACGGTTGCCATCCCGCAATTGCGAGAGAATTGTGCGAGGCGCGTAACTCCGATTTCGGGTGGTCAGCAATGAATCGCAGAGAATGGTTGCAGTTGTCCGGGCTGGGCGTGGCCGGCGCGGCGTTCGCTCGGCAGAGCGAGCCCCGATACGACGAGAAGTACCGGCCGCAGTTTCACTTCACGCCGCGCAAGGGCTGGACAAACGATCCCAACGGGCTCGTCTATTACGAGGGCGAGTACCATCTCTTCTTCCAGCACAATCCGTTCGATGTGAAGTGGGGCAACATGACGTGGGGCCACGCCGTCAGCCCCGACATGGTGCATTGGCGGCAGGTGGAAAATGCGCTGCTGCCCGACCGCATGGGCACGATGTTTTCCGGTTCGGCCGTCGTTGACGAGGAGAATACGGCGGGTTTTCAGCAGGGCGCGGACAAGCCCATCGTGCTGATCTACACCGCCGCCGGAGATACGAGCCCGGAGTCGAAAGGCCAGCCCTTCACGCAGTGCATCGCCTACAGCACCGATCGTGGGCGCACGTTCACCAAGTACGCGGGCAACCCCGTTGTGCCGCACATCGTCGGAGGCAATCGCGACCCCAAGGTCGTCTGGCACGCGCCCACGCGGCGCTGGATCATGGCGCTGTTTCTCGACGCCAACACGTACGGCTTCCTCGCGTCGCCCGATCTTAAACATTGGACGCTCCAACAGAAAATCGGCGTGCCCGGCGTGGCCGAGTGCCCCGACTTTTTCGAGATCCCGGTGGACGGTGAGCCCGGCGTTACGAAGTGGGTCTGGACCGGCGCGAACGCCAACTATCTGATCGGCGGCTTCGATGGCAAACGCTTCGTGCCGGAAGCGATGACTCAGCCGCTGAGCTATGGCGCGAACTACTATGCCGTGCAGACCTTCAGCCATCTGCCCGGCAACCGCCGCGTGCAGGTGGCCTGGATGCAAGGCGGCAACTATCCCGGCATGCCGTTCAACCAGCAGATGAGCTGCCCGTACGAGCTGAAGCTACGCAAGTACGGCTACGAATCCTACCGGCTCTTCGCCCTGCCTGTGAAGGAGATCGAAGCGCTGCGCGAGTCGCCTAAGCAGTGGACCAATCTCACGGTGCAGCCGGGCGAGAACCCGCTTGCCGCGCTTTCCGGCGACGCGTGGGACGTGTGCGCCGAGATCGATCCCGGCGACGCCAAACTCGTCGGCTTCCGTGCGGGCGGCCGGATCGTGTCGTACGCGGTAAAAGAAAACACGTTGCACAACGGCAACCTGAACACGCGCATGGCGCTCGATCACGGCCGCCTGCGCTTGCGCGTGCTCGCCGATCGCGCCTCGGTCGAAGTTTTCGGCAACGACGGCGAGATCGTCATGCCGGGCTGTTTCCTGCCCGAGGCCGGGAACAACCGTCTCGAATTTTTCGCTTCCGGCGGCGCGGCGAAGCTCGTGCGCCTGGACGTCTACGCGCTGCGCTCGATCTGGCGGAGCTGAGGCGCGCGGCTCACTCGTGCGCCGGACTCTCCGGAATCCACACGAGCATATCGACCGGACCGCGATTCGCGTTGGCGTAATACGGGATGGCCGTGAACGCCGCCGGCTTCGGCGCGGGTGCGTTGCCCGCGGGCAGGTACAGCGCGCTGCTCCAATCCGCCGCGCGCGACGCAACGGCCGTGCCACGGATTACGCTCACGCCGCCCAGCAACCCGGCGCGGAATTCCGTCGTCAACTTCGCGCCGGCGGGAAGCGTGAGCGTTCGCACCGGCTCGGCGTTATCGATCGATTCCAGGCAGTAAACGAGCGGACCGCGCATCAGCGCCGTGCGTCCGACGTCGCTCACCACGCTCGGATGCGCATGCACGCGCTCCACCGGCATGGCGAATTCGACGTCCACCGTGTCGCCCTTTTTCCAGACGCGCTGGAGCCGCGCATAGCCGCGGACGGAGTCCCAACCCGCCGCGGGCTGGCCGTTCAGTTTGAGGACCGCCGACTTTGACCAGCGCGGCAGGCGAATGTACAGCGCGAACTCCGCGGCGCTGTCCGGATCGACGCTGATGTGGATCGCGCCTTCCCACGGATAACGCGTCGTTTGCGCGATCTTGACGCTCTTACCGGCCACGCTCGCGCGCGCCTGGCTGCCGGCGAACAGATTCACGTAGAGACCCGTATCGTCCGTCGCGTAGATGTAGCCCGGCATTGCGCCCATCAGTTTCAGGAACATCGGCGGGCAGCACGGGCAGCCGTGCCACGCCCAGCGTACGCGGCTCTTGTCCGCCACCAGCGGATTCTCGTAAAAGTACGAGTTGCCGGCCAGCGAAACGCCGCTGAGCGCACCGTTATAGAGCACGCGCTCCAGCTCGTCGAAGTATTTCGCTTCACCGTCGAGCAGGCCCATATTCTCGTGGAAGAAGCCCGCGCCGACGGCGGCGCACGTTTCCAGGTAGGCGTCGTTCGGCAGGACGTAATCGTCGCCGAAGGCTTCGTCTTTCGCGAACGCGCCCGTGCCGCCGGTGATGTGCATACGCCGTTCGACGAGTCCGGTCCACACGCGCTCGGCGGCGGATTGGTAATCGTCGCGCCCGTTCACGGCGGCCGCCGCGGCCACGCCCGACCAGAGCAAAGCCGCGCGCACGGCGTGGCCTTCCATCGCGGGCTGTTGCAGCACCGGGATGTCATCCTGCGCGTAAGCGCCCCACGACGGACGTCCGGCGCCGTACTTCACCGCGCGAATCCACTGCTCGGATTTCTGATCGCCCCACGCCGCCCAATCCGGCGCGCCGACATTTACGCCGCGATGCTCGATCCAGAACTCGGCGAGATGCAGATACGCCATCGCGTCCACCGGCGATGTGACCTGGGACTTCAAAGCGGGGTTCTGCCGGAACAGCGTGTACAGGCCGGCCAGCGCCTCCTCGGGCAGCGAATGCGCCGGGACCAGGTTCCGTTTGGGCGCGGGCCCCATGATTTCGGTCATGTAGTTGGCGAAGCGAACGGCGACGTTCAGCAGGCTGACTTTGCCCGTCGCGCGGTAGTGATGCACGGCCGCATCCACCAGCGCGCCGGCATTGTAGATCTCGTGCTGGTAGCGCTGGAAACCGCCGTTCAGTCCCCACTCGTGGCCCGGCTCTTCAAGCTGCGTGTACGTGTTCACGTAACCGTGCGGATCTTTTGCCGCCGCGGCCGCGATGCGCGCGATGTAGCCGTCCAGCCGGCGGTCCAGTTCCGGGTCGGGGTGTGAGGCCAGAAAGTCCGAGCTGCCCTGAATCATCTCGTAGAGCAGGCCGTCGTACCACGGCGGACCGGCGTGACCGCCGCGCAACCCGTCGCGCACGCGATCGAAATTGTTGAAGGCGCCGCTATGATCGTTCTCGAACTTGGTGAGCGCGTCGCGAATCGTGACCGTCTGCCACACGGCGCGTTTCGGCGTCCAGAACGCATCGTCGATCACGACCTGCTGTATCGGCACCGGACGCAGTGGATGCCGCGCCGGAGCGGCGCTCTCCCCAAACGCGCAGAGCGCAAAACAAGCTGTGAGCAAAGACAGATTCCGCATCGTTAACCTTTTCCGCGGGTTGTTGCCGTCCGGATCGCGCCATCGCGCGCTCGCCTGCCGCGGAGTCCGGCACGGGCGCGAACACGTTCCCGCTGACGGCGGAACTTCCCCGGACAGTATGTCACACGGTCACGGTTGCGCTGTCGATGCGCGGGTTGGCGCGCGCGATGGCTTCGCGGATGTCTGGCCTGGACGGTTGCAGTTCGGTGACACGGGCCCGCAAGTCCGAATCGTTCACGAAGGAGTTGAAACCGGACGGCCGGGGCACACATCTTGCTGGGTGCAGGGACCGGTGGCAGGGGGAGCACTTTGCCATGTTCGGACTCGCCGGGGCGGGCGCTGGAACAACGTCGGACGTCCGTGGGGCTCTTCGCTTGCGCATCATCTGGAAGGTGGACGTCCGGGGACTGCGGCGCGCCGGGAAATGGACCCTGGCGGGGGTGTTGCTCGCTGCGCTCGCGGCTCTGGAAATGCGTACCTCGTGGCTGCAAGCGTGGGTTCTCGCATCTCTCGCGAAACGGCTTACTTATGAGTTGAAAGCCGGGCCCAGCGGAGCCATCCGGTTTCCCGCGACCGGGCCTTACGATCACCGCCTGGGGTATGCGGGCCTGCCCGCGTTTCAGGAACGCTTGCGCAAAGAGGGCTTCGACGTCACGGCGCAGGCGCGTTCGTCCGAGCTGATGCGGCGCCTGCAGGGCTACTCGCTGTTTGCCATCTATCCGGAAAAAAGCCAGGCCGGGTTGCGGATTCTCGACCGGAACGCCGATCCGCTCTTCGTCCGGTCCTATCCCGAGCGGGTCTATGCCCGTTTTGAAGACATCCCGCCGCTGGTGGTAAACAGCCTGTTGCTCGTCGAAAACCGGGAATTGCTCAACGCGAGCAATCCCCGCCGCAACCCGGCCGTCGAATGGGACCGGCTGGCCAAGGCATTCCTGGATCTGGGCTTGCGGCAATTCCAGCCGGGCCATGCGATCTCGGGCGGCAGCACTCTGGCGACGCAGTTGGAGAAAGTCCGCCACTCGCCGGACGGGCGCACCGCAACCATTGGCGACAAAGGCCGCCAGATGGCGTCGGCTTCGTTGCGCTCCTATCTCGATGGCGAGACGACCCTGGCGGCGCGGCGCAAGATCGTCCTGGACTATTTGAATGGACTGCCGCTGGCGTCGATGCCGGGCTACGGGGAAGTGGCCGGCCTGGGCGACGGCCTGTGGGCGTGGTACGGAGCCGACTTCGCCGAGGTGAACCGGCTGTTGCGGCTGCCCGAAAAGGCCATTGCCAGTCCGGAGGAACTCGCCGCTCAGGCGCTCGCGTACCGGCAGGTGCTGAGCCTGATGCTCGCGGTAAAAAAGCCGTCGAGGTACTTGCTGGAAGAGCGCGCTACGCTGGACGCACGCATCGACAACTTCCTGCGCCTGATGGCGCGCGAAGGCTTCATCCCGCCGCTGTTGCACGATGTGGCGTTGGCCGCCCGCCTCACCGTGCACACCCGCCGGGACGCCGCCGCGGCGCATGATTTCGCCGCGCAGAAATCGGCCGACGCGATCCGCGCCGAACTGACGCGCGTGCTCGGCCTGAACGGCGCTTATGACCTGGACCGGCTCGACCTGACCGTGCGAACCACGCTCGACGCACCGGCCAACACCGCCGCCGGCGCCCTGCTGAAGCAACTGACCGAGCCGGACGTTGCCGTCTCCGCGGGCCTCACCGGAGAGCATCTGCTGGACCCGGAAATGGCGGGATCCGTCGTCTACAGCTTCACGCTGTATGAGCGCACGCCCGGAGCCAACCTGTTGCGCGTGCAGGTGGACAATCTCGATCAGCCGCTCAACATCAATCAGGGCACGAAGCTGGAACTGGGCTCGACGGCCAAGCTGCGGACGCTCGTGACGTATCTCGAAATCGTCGAAGAGTTGCACCGCGAATACTCCGGGACGGCGGGCAGCGCCGAGCGGTTCGCTCCGCATGACCGGTTGACGCAGTGGGCGGTGGACTACTTGACAACCGCGACGGACCGGAGTCTGCCGGCGATGCTGGAGGCGGCGATGAATCGTACGTACTCGGCGAACCCCGGCGAGGCGTTTTTCACCGGCGGCGGACTGCACGTCTTTGAGAATTTCGATCGCCAGGACAACTTTCGTGTGCTGACCGTACGGGAGGCGTTCCAACGTTCCGTGAACCTGGTCTTCATCCGGCTGATGCGGGATGTCGTGGGCTATGAGCTGGCGCGCGTGCCCGGGACGGATGAATACATCCTGGCCGACGAGCACGACCCGCGCCGGGCCGCGTACCTGTCCCGGTTCGCCGACCAGGAGGGGAAAGAGTTTCTGCGCAAGTTCTATGCCAAGTACCAGGGGCAGAACCCGGATCGGGCGCTCCAGACTCTGCTGGATGGGCTGAAGCCGACGCCGCGGCGGCTGGCCGTGCTCTACCGTTCGGTGAAACCGCGGGCGAACGCGAGCGAATTCATTGCGTTTGCCACGGGCCAGCCATGCGCGCGCAATCTGGATGCCGACGATCTCCTCGCGCTGTTTACGAAATACGGCCCGGACCGGTTCGATCTGAACGACCGTGCCTATCTTGCCGGCGTGCACCCGCTGGAACTGTGGTTGCTCGAATATCTGGGACGCAATCCCAAGGCGACGCTGGGCCAGGTTTTCACGGCCAGCGCCGGCGAGCGGCAGGACGTTTACCGCTGGCTGTTCAAGAAAGGGCGCAAGCATGGGCAGGACGTCCGCATCCGCACGCTGCTCGAAGCCGATGCCTTTGAGAGCATTCACCGGCGCTGGCAACGCGTGGGCTACCCGTTCCCGGCGCTCGTTCCCTCCTACGCCACGGCGATCGGCAGCTCCGGCGACAACCCGGCGGCGCTGGCGGAACTGGTGGGAATTCTCCTGAACGACGGCATCCGGCAGCCGAACGTGCGGATTCAGAAGCTGCATTTCGCCGCCAAAACGCCCTTCGAGACCGTCATGGAGCGTAAGCCGTCCGCCGGCGAGCGGGTCCTCTCGGCGGCCGTGGCGGGCCGGGCGCGGGCGGAAATGACGGGCGTGGTGGCGAATGGCACCGGCCGCCGCGCGTTCCATTCGGTCGTGCTGAACGATGGCAGCTTCGCGGCCGTGGGCGGAAAGACTGGAACCGGCGATAACCGTTTCCACATCTATGCTCGCGGCGGCGGCGAGATCAGTTCCCGGGCCGTCAACCGCACGGCTGCGTTCGTCTTCTACATCGGCGACCGGTTCTTCGGTACGGTGGTGGCTTTCGTGCCGGGCCAGACGGCCGAGTCGTACAAGTTCACCAGTGCGCTGCCCGTCCAGGTGTTCACGCGGTTGATGGCCGCACTCCATCCACTACTGATCCAGCAGGGGCAGGCAGGCCAGAACGAGAACCTGCTCCGGGCCGATCTGACGAAAGAACCGGGCGCCAGCCGGTGACGTCATGACGGCTGGACCGGCGCCGGTCATTTGAGCAGTTCCCATCCCGCTACTTTTGTCTTTCGGATGTCAGCACTCCCTCCATGTGGATAGAATGTCAGGTTCGGTCAATTTCCGGATTGGCCGTGTGCGGGCGATCTGCAGTGTGCGTCGTGGAGGGTTGCGGATGTCACCCCGTCATCCAGCTCTATTTCTGCTCAGCATCGCACTCGTGGCCTGTCATCGGCCGGGTTCGATGCAAAACAGGCCACTCACTACGGCCCGCGCGGTTTGCGACCTGGGCCGGGAGGAAGCCTCCGCCCGCCCGCCCGTGCGCCTTACGGGTACCGTGACGCTCGTCGATCAGTTCACCCAGACCATGTTCGTTCAGGATGGGACCGGTGCGGTGTGGGTTGCGCTGCCCGTCGCCATGCGCTCCCCGACGATCGGTTTCAAGATCACACTGCGGGGCAATGCGCTGGCCGTCGGGCCGGACCGCGCCGTTGTCAATCCGGTGATCGAGAGCTTGCAGGACGGCGTGCAACCGGAACCCCGGCAGATTACTCGCGGCGCGTTGACGGCCGAGCGCAAGGACTATGTGCGCAGCCGGTTCCGGGCGCGGATCAAGCGGATCATTCCGACCATCGGGAAAGAAATCCGCTTCAGCGGCGAGATGGCCGGCGGAATGGTCGAAGTCAGTCTGCAGACCGCTCAGGCGCTGGATGTCGAAGAGTTCGTCGGGCAGGAAGTGGACGTGACCGGCGTGCCCGCGCCGCCCACCCAGGCCAGTACGACGTCGGAGCCGCTCTTTCTGGCGCAGCGGCTGCAACCGCTCGCCGCGGTGCGCGACGCCACCCCGTTGCCGCGCCTGACGACGGTTCGCGACGTGAAAGCGCTGGATCCCGTCGGAGCGCGGCGCGCGTACCCGGTCGACCTGCACGGCGTGATCACCACCAGTTCTCCGCCGGCGCACATGGTGACGATGCAGGATGCGACGGGCGCGGTTTTCATCTGGCTGCTGCACGCCGAGCATTTTCCTCCCGAAGGCTGTCGCGTCCGCATTGAGGGGACGTCGGCCGCGAGCGAATCCGTCCCGATGGTGGCCGCGTCGAAGGTGACCGTTGAGGGACCGGCGCCGCTGCCCACGCCCATCGAACTGAGCCGCTTCCGGATCAACGATGTGCGCTTTGACAATCTGTGGGTGCACATCGACGGGGTTGTGCGGCGGGTGTCGCCCAGCCCGATCGGCGCCTTTCAGTTGGTCGTCTCCACGGAGCAGTACAGAACGGTGGTGGTTGCTCATACCGGCACCGCCACCGAGGCGGCCCGCTTCGTTCCCGGCACGCCGGTCTCACTGGAGGGCGCCTACTCCGCGCATGCCGACCGGTTCCGGCGCTGGCGCTACTTCATGGTCTACACGCCTTCGTTGAGCGGGATTCGCATCCGCGGCCCCGCCCCCGCTCGCGGCTCCGGGCCTCCGGTGCTGGACATGCCGTTGCGTACGCTGTTCCGCTACGGTTCCGCATCGAGCCCGACCATCCCGGTGCGGGTTCGCGGGATCGTGACGCTCGACGGCGCGGATGGCAGCTTCTACATCAGTGACGGCGACGGAGGCGTGCAGGTGGCGGCGGCCGCCGGTTCGGGGACGGTGAAGCCCGGCACGCGAGTGGAAGTGACCGGCTTTCTGCCCACGGATCCTACAAGTCTACGGATTGAGGACGCAACCTGGAGCACCGCGAGCACCATGCCGTTGCCGGAGGCGCCCATCGTTCCGGCGGAGAGCGCGCTTGACGGCAGCTACGAGTCGCGTTGGGTCCGGATGGCGGGACGCCTGACGCATCGCCAGGAGGCGGTCGAACATAACATCCTGGTGTTGCAGTCCACCAGCGCTCTGGTCAACGTGTATAGCGCCGGCGAGCCCGACACCGGCTGGAATGCACTACGTCCGGACAGTGTTCTGCTGGTTCGGGGCGTCGTGCTTCCGCCCATGGATCGCACCACGCTCGCCGGTTCGCGGACCGTGTCGATCCTCATCGGATCCAGCCGGGATATTCAGGTGCTCAGCATGGCCTCATGGTGGACTCCGGCGCACCTGACGGCGACGCTGATCGTCGCGTCGGCGCTGCTGTTCGCCCTCCTGCTGATCGCCGCCGTGCTCGGACGGAGAGTGTGGACGCAGGCCCGGACGATTGAACGGCGGCTGGAAGAGGAGGCGGCGCTCAAGGTGGAAGCGCAATCCGCAAGCCGCGCCAAGAGCCAGTTCCTGGCGACGATGAGCCACGAGATCCGCACGCCCATGAACGGCGTGCTGGGGCTGACCGAGCTCGCCGTGCGCACGGTCGGCCAGCCGGAACAGGCCAGCTACCTGGAAAACGCCCTCCTGAGCGCGCGGTCGCTGATGCGCATCCTGAACGACATTCTGGATTTGGCAAAGATCGAAGCCGGCAAGATGGCGGTGGTTGACGAGGACTTCTCGCTGGCGGCGATTCTGCAGTCCGTTTGCGCGGCCGCCGCGGTGCAGTGCCGGGCCAAGGGCATCGAGTTCCGTTGCAACATGCAACCGGGTGTGCCGGACGCGCTGCTCGGCGACGGAAAACGCGTTCAACAGATCGTCTCGAATCTGGTCTCTAACGCGTGCAAGTTCACGCACGAAGGAAAGGTCGAGGTCGAAGTGTCGGCGGAGAACCGGCTCGACGGCCGGTTCACTCTGGTGGTCCATGTCCGCGATACCGGGATCGGCATTCCGGCGGATCAGATCGCGCGTGTGTTCGGCGACTTCGAGCAGGCCGACCGCACCGATAAGCGGCACTATGACGGGACCGGGCTGGGCTTGGCGATCTGTCTCCGGCTGGCTCATCTGATGGGTGGGCAGATCACGGCGGCCAGCGAAGTCGGCGCGGGCAGCGATTTCCATCTCCGGTTGCCGATGCGGATTCTCCAGGCGGTCACGGCGGAGGAAGCCGCCGCATCCTTGCCGGCCGCCGGAGCAGAGCCGCTCGCACCGCGGCCGTTGCGCATTCTCGCGGCCGAGGACAACCGCATCAATCAGCTTCTGTTGGGCAAGATCCTCGAGATGGAGGGCCACGCGGCGGTGTTCGCCGGGGACGGAGCCGAAACGCTGCGTTTGTGGCAGTGCGACCATTTCGATTTGCTGCTGGTGGATCTGCAGATGCCGGTGATGGACGGACTTCAGGTGGCCGAGGAGATCCGGCGGCACGAGGCCGGGACCGGACGCCGGACGCCGATTGTCGCCGTCACCGCCCGGGCGATGTACGAGGACCGCGATCGCGCTCTCGCCGCCGGCATGGACGATTTTGTCTCCAAGCCTTATTCGGTCGAGGACCTCCGTTCCGCCATCGGGCGCGTTGCCGGAAAGACCAACGGTAAGTCCAGTCATTGAATCGCGCTGAACACGCACCGGGGCAGCCTGCTAACTTAGTGACAGGCGTTCGCGCCATCCGCGTATCACTGCATGGGCCGAATCCGCGTACTTTCTGATCAGGTCGCCAACAAAATCGCCGCCGGCGAGGTCGTCGAACGTCCCGCGTCGGTCGTGAAAGAACTGCTCGAGAACGCCATCGATGCGGGCGGGACCGACATTCGCATTGACGTCGAAGCGGGCGGGCGGCGGTTGCTGCGCATTGCCGACAACGGCTGCGGCATGCTGCGGGACGACGCGCTGCTGGCGTTCGAACGCCATGCGACGTCGAAGCTCGTATCGGCCGACGACCTGAACGCGATCGCGACGCTCGGCTTCCGTGGCGAGGCGCTGCCGTCCATTGCTTCTGTTTCGCGATTGGTGCTGGAGACCCGCGCCGCGGACGAGGCGGTCGGAACGCGCGTCGAGATTGCGGGCGGCAAACTGCTCGATTGCGCCGCGCAGGCCTTTCCCGGCGGCACCACCATCACCGTGCGCGACCTGTTTTTCAATGTGCCCGCGCGCAAGAAGTTCCTGCGCAGCGAGCAGACGGAGCTGGCGCACATCGCCTCGCTGGTGACGCATTACAGCCTGGCGCACTGCGACAAGTCATTCACGCTGACGCATGGCGGCAAAGAATTGCTGAGCGTCACGCCGGTGACGCGGCTCTACGACCGTGTCTTTCAGATCTTTGGCGCGGACACGCTCGAGGACCTGATCGACCTCGGTTCGCGTGAGTCGCTGCTCACCGCCGAGCCCGAGCCCGCGCCATTCCGCATCGGCGGCTACGTCTCACGGCCGCAGGTTCAAAAGAACAACCGCAATTCGATCTTTCTGTTCGTGAACCGGCGGCTCATCCGCGACCGCATGCTGATCCACGCGATCTCGGCGGCGTATCACAACCTGATTCCGCCGGCGTGCTATCCCTTTGCGCTGCTGTTCATCGATTGCGATCCGGGGCAGGTCGACGTCAACGTGCATCCGTCGAAGACGGAAATCCGCTTCCGGCACGGCAGTTTCGTTCACGATCTGGTGCGCGACTCGCTGCGTGAGGTGCTGATCGCGGCGCGGCCCGCGCCGAGCGCGCCATTGCCCGTCAGCCCCGTGCTGACCGGCTCCGGCCTGCCGGCGCAGCCGGTCGCCGGTCTGCCATACTCCGAATTTACGCAGGCGCTCGAAGACATGCGCTTCGACGAAGCGCGCAACGTGCTGCCGGGCGCCATCCCCTCCGATGGGCCGGGTCCGCGGACATTTCCGGATGCGCCTCCTCCCGGCGGCGTTGCACCGGCGTATCCCGCGCCGGATTTCACGCTGACGCGTCCCGCCGGGCCGGCGGCGCGCTTCGAGTTCCCCGATGCGCCGGCGGCTGACACCAACCCGGCGGCAGCCGGGCCGGTGCATTTGAAGGTGCCCGACACGCACACCGGCTGCCCGCCGGGCATGAGCCTGGAAACAACGCAGTCGATGGCGAACATCGCGGAACTGCGCGTGCTCGGCCAGATCTACGACAGCTTCATCCTGGCCGTCGGGCCCGACGGATTGTGGATCCTGGATCAGCATGTGGTCCACGAGCGGATTCTCTTCGAACGCAATCTGGCGCGGCAGGCGGCCGGGCGCGTGGAGCAGCAGCGTCTGTTGATGCCGATGGTGCTGAGCTTGACGCCCGCGCAGCAGATTGAATACGACCGGCTGGCCGGCGATCTGGCGGCGGCGGGCTTTGAGACTGAGCCGTTCGGTCACCGCACCATCGCGGTCAAGGCGGTTCCCGCGGATCTCGACCAGGGCGCGGTGGAGAGCGTCATTTACGAGATTCTCGAAATCGCGGAGAGCGAGATGCGCCGCGTCTCGGTCGATGACATCCGGCGCGGCATTGCGGCCTCGCTCGCCTGCCGCGCGGCGATCAAGGTCAACAACCCGCTCACGCCGGACAAGATGGAATACCTGCTGCGCGAACTCGCCAAGACGGCTTATCCGATGTCGTGCCCGCACGGCCGGCCGGTCGCCTTGCGCTATTCCACGCGCGACATCCTGCGCAGCTTCCACCGCATCTGAGACGCGCCAGCGGTGCCGCAATTTGTGAGGGAGAAAAAAGGCGAGCGCTTCAGGCGTTCTTGCGGTATTTGTTCAGGCATGCCGTCGAACAAAACCAGAGCGTCTGGTTGCCGTCCCGGCAGCTCACCGCAACCGCTTCACTGACATACGCGCCGCACACGGGATCCTTGTGCAGCGTCGTCGATCCCGGCTGTGCTGGCGGCGCCGCCGGACCGCGCCGCGCGGGTTGCTGGGCATTGCTTCCCACCGCCCAGTTCATCAGCGCCTTGGCGATCACGCCGAGAACGCCGCGCAACATCGGCACCAGGATCAGGAACAGCAGGAAGAACAGAACGTAACGAATCATAAAAAGAAACAGGGCGCCCGGCGTTGCCGTAGCGCCCTGCCATTCTCCAGTTGAACCGGGGAGCTTACTTCTTCTTCTTCGCGGGCGCTTTCTTCGCGTCCGGGTTTACGTACTTGGTCTCGATCGTCGCGTTGATCGCCGTGAGCAAGCCCTTCGCCGCGTCGGCGAACTGGCCGGTCGGCTGCAGCGCCAGGTACTTCTCCAGCGCTTCCTGCATCCCGGCCGGCGGAACCGGCTTGCCGTCCTTGTCCATCGACATCTTGCCGCTCAGCACGTTGCCGATGTAATACCACGCATTGGCGTAGTTCGGATCGGCCTCGACCGCCTTCTTGAAGGCATCGAGCGCGGCATCGTTCTGGCCGCTGTTCACCATAATGGCGCCCAGGTTGAAGTAGTACTTGCCAGCGCCCGGAGGATCCAGCGTCGCGGCCTTGACGATCTCCGCCTTGGCTTCGTCCAGCTTCTTCGCCTTCACCAGCAGCAGGCCGTAGTTGTTGTGCACGCCCGCGTCTTCCGGTTTCAGCTCCAGCGCCTTGGTGTACGCTTCGCCGGCCTTGCCGAGCGCCGCGGTGGCTTCGTCGCCGGTCTTGGTCTTGGCCAGACCTTCGTACGCCGTCGCCATGTTGGCCCACACCGCGAATTCCTTCGGCGCGATCTCGCTGGCCTTATTCAGGCTCTCCACGGCCGTCGCAAAGTCTTTCGCGGTCAACGCCGTCATGCCGGCGTTGAAGGATTCCTGCAACGCCTTGTTCTTCGCCATGGAGGCCTGGCGCTCTTTCATGGACTTTTCCAGGGCCGCTCGCTGCTCGGGGCTCATTTCCCGCGCCTGCTCCTTGGACAACTGGCCGTTCTCGGCAGCCGCTTCCAGGGCCTTGTTGCGCTCCGCGTTCTTCGCCAGGTCGAAATCGACTTCAACCGGCTCGCCGAGGGCGCTCTTGACGTTGTCCATCATGTCGGCGAGTCTGCCTTCCACTTCGCAAGTCACTTTGAACGTACCGGGGAAAGGCATGCCGCTGTACAGCCATTCGCCTTTTTTATTGGTCTTGGTGTGCCAATTCCCTTTGATATCCTTGCGCTCGATTTTGATCACAGCATCTTTTAGCGGTTTGCCATCGGGACCGATGACTCTGCCGGTAAAAGTGCACAGGGTCTGCGGGAACGCCAGGACAGCCATGACGAGGCAGACGGCCGCGAGCGTGGCGGCACGGCGGAGCATGCGTAACATTCGGAAAGAGACCTCCAACTCTGATTACAAATCTCACCGCTAGCATACTACACGCGCCTTGCCTCTTGCCAGACGTTGAGGTCAATGATGACGGCGGGCGGAAAGCCGCGGCCCGCTGCCGGAACCCCGGCGCTTCTTTAGCCGTCTCGCCAGGGCAGTTGCGGCATTTCTGTCGACACCGGGAGTGCCGGTTCAGCTCCGCCACTGCGCAACGGAGCAGGCCTTGGAGCCGGAGCCGCTACCCCTTCGAAGCGCAGCCGCGACCGCGAGGGAGCAGCGGCATCCCGTTCATTATCATCAACTTGCAGCAGGACCGCTCTTTTCATTCGCGGCTCTTTGCTGGGGCCAGACGTCATTCGCCAGGCTCTGCCAAAATGCGCCAGACCGGTCTACACCATTGCCGCAACAGCGCTCATGCAATGGCCTTCGCCGGTACGCCGTTCTGGTGCCCAACGCGTTGTCTCCACGCGCTTTGCGCCGCAGCGTCGAGCGTCCACAACATATTTGAAAGGCCGCGTTTGCGCGAGCTTGCCCGGCGCGCTTTCATTTTCCTGCCTGCCGCATCCCCGGCCCTCTGCCTGCGTGGCTCTCCAGCGCCCGGCCGCGAGTACAAATGAGCCCCCGCGAGAGGTTGGCGCACACCTATAATGGGACTTCCCGGAATGCCGATTGACTGGTTTCCACTTTGGCTCAGCCTGCGCGTCGCCTCGCTCGCGACGGTGATCGCCTTGCTCGGCGGCCTCTGGGCGGCATGGCTGCTTTCGCGCAAAGATTTCCGCGGACGGGAAGCGATTGACGCGGCGGTCAGCCTGCCGCTGGTCTTGCCGCCGACCGTGCTTGGCTATTACCTGCTGGTGCTGCTGGGGCGTAGCACGCCGCTTGGGCGTTGCTATGAGTGGGCCTTCGGCGAACCGCTCGTCTTCACCTGGAAAGCTGCGGTCCTGGCGGCGTTGCTGCACGCCGCGCCGCTCTTGATCAAGTCCGCGCGGGCTGCGCTGGAGAGCGTCGACCCGGATTATCAGAAGGCGGCCCGCAGCCTGGGCGCCAGCGAGTGGCGCGTCTTCTGGCAGGTTTCGCTGCCGCTCGCCTGGAACCCGATTCTCGCGGCGACGGCCCTCGCGTTTGCGCGTTCGCTGGGCGACTTCGGCGTCACCATCATGCTTGCCGGCAACATCCCTGGCCGCACGCAGACCGTGGCGGTGGCGATTTACGACGCCGTCGAAGGCGGCCGGGGCGACGTCGCGCGCATTCTTGTGCTGGTCATTTCCGGGGTGGCGCTCGCGCTGCTCTACCTGGCGAACCGGATGGGGCGCAACCAGCTTGGACGGGCGTTCTGAGATGGCGGTAACGGCATGATCGACGCGCGGATTCGCAAGTCCTTACCCGGCAACGGCGGGTCGACGCCGTTCGAGTTGAATATCCACCTCAAAAGCGATGCCGGGATTACCGTTCTCTTCGGCCCCAGCGGCGCGGGCAAATCGCTGAGCCTGGATTGCATTGCCGGCTTCGTGCGGCCCGATGAAGGGCGCATCCTGGTCGACGACCGCCTGCTGTTCGATGCCGCAACGAAGGTCAATCTGCCGGCGCGCGAGCGGGGTTGCGGCTGCGTCTTCCAGAGCGAATCGCTGTTTCCGCACATGACGCTTTACGAAAACCTGTGGTTCGCCGCGCGGCGTTGTTTTACGCGGCGGGAACGTCGCGCCAAGGTCCAGGCCATGCTGGAGCGGTTTCACCTGGAGGACCTGGGCGCGCGCCACCCTCGCGAGCTCTCCGGCGGCCAGCGGCAGCGGGGCTCGATCGCCCGCGCGATTCTCTCCCAGCCGTCACTCCTGCTGCTCGACGAACCGGCGCGCGGCTTGGACGCCGGCTTGCGCTATGAGTTCTATGCGCTGTTGCGCGAGGTGCGCAGCGAGTTCGGCATTCCTGCCGTTCTGGTCACGCACGACATTGAAGAGGCGCTGGAACTGGGCGTCTCGATGCACGTTTTCGCCGGAGGCCGCATCGCGCAGAGCGGCGCGCCGCTGGAAATTTTGGAAGCTCCGGCGACGGCGGCGGTGGCCCGGCTGATGGGCTGTTACAACCTGCTGCAGGCCGAAGTCGTGGCTCTGGACCCGGCTACGAATCGCAGCCGGCTCAAGATCTCGGGCGACGACGGGACGCATTTCGACATCGTTGGTCCGTACCTTCCCGGCCTGCTGCTGGGCGCGCACGTCCCGCTGGCCGTGCGGGAGGACGAGATCGAGTTCGGCCCCGCCCTCGCCGGCGGCGTCAGGCTGCAGGTGCGCCGGGTCGCGCCGCTGGCGCGCGGCGCGCGGGTCGAGCTGAGCGGCGGAGTCCGGGTGAGCCTGCCCGCGATGCCGGGTCCGGACGAGCTGCGCGGCGCCATGGTCCACTTCCCTCCTCAGTCATTACGCGTGGTCAAAGCCTGAGCCCGCCAGTGCGCGCCTCCCAAGTCCCGCTGCGTGCGCGGGGCGAATCGCCTTCCGCGCCACCTTGCCGGTTCTCTGTAAGTATCTGAAATAGATTGAAATAAACTCCGCTGCTGGGAAGCCGTGGCGCAGTCCAAAAGGTTGCATTCTCCTTGCGCCGGCATGCACTTCGCCCGCGCGAGTCCGTTCTTCCCGATTCATCCGATTGACACGTACCGGGCCTGGAATGCATAATTATTAATTGGTGTGAATAATTATTAGTCCGGTTCGAACGACCGTGTCGTCGCTCCGCCAGCCTTTTCGCTCCTTAACATTAATGCCATTGCCGAGTTTACCCAGTGGCGGGTAGCTCGCTTTTCCTGGAAAGACGCTCTTTAGGCCGTGTTGCCGGTTTCCGGCCGCACCCTCGTCTTTCCTGGTCCGAGCCTGGCGCAAGCCAGGCGTCAGTAGTTCTCCGATTGGGGGTTCGCACGTAATGAGATTTCAATTCAGAGTCCCGGCTCTGATCGCCCTGGCAGTTGCCCTGCTGGGCTCACCGTCCGGACTTTGGGCGCAAGACGCGACCGGCAAGATCGCCGGCACGGTCACCGACGCAACGGGCGCGGTGGTGACTGGCGCAAAGGTGACCGTGACGCATACCGGCACGCGCATCGCACGTCAGACTGTGACCGACGCTGCGGGCGCCTATCAGGTGGCGCCGCTGCCGATCGGCTCGTACGAAGTGGCCGCCGAGGCCCCCGGTTTCTCGCGCACCATCGTCAAGGGCAAGAATCCGCTGGAAATCAACCAGACGCTGCGCATCGACGTGACGCTGGAACTCGGCAACGTGAAGGACACATTGACGGTCGAGGGCGGCGCGAGCGCGGTCGAGACCGAAAATGCAACGGTCGGCAACACCGTCGATGGCAACTCGATTTACGAACTGCCGCTGAATGGCCGCAATACGCTCGACCTGCTGGCGACGCAGCCGGGCGCAATGCCGAAAAACAATGACGCATCGCGGCAGGCGGGCAGCTACTCCATCGGCGGCATGCGCTCCGACTCCGTCACCTACCTGCTCGACGGCGGCAACAACAATCACCTGATCAACAACGATGTCGTGATCAATCCGAACCCCGACGCCGTGGCCGAGTTCCGCGTGCTCGAAAGCAACTACGCCGCGGAGTACGGCCGTAACGCCGGCGGCGTGGTGAGCGTGGTGACCAAGAGCGGCACCAACGATTTGCACGGCACCGCGTTCGACTACATCCGTAACGAGGACTTCGACGCCAACACGTTTTTCAATAATGAACAGGGCGTCTCCCGCCAGGTCCTGAAGCGCAACCAGTACGGCGCGACCCTCGGCGGGCCCATCATCCTGCCGCACGTGGTGGATGGCCGCAACAAGCTCTTCTTCTTCTTCAGCTATGAGGGCCAGAAGCAGAACGCCAATGCGCAGGCGGGCCGCGTGACGACCTACACGCCGCTCGAAGCGCAGGGCAATTTCTCGCAGTCGGTGAACGGCGGCCCCGACCCGAACGTCGTCTCGTTCCTGCTCAACAACCCGTATTACCAGCCGAATCCGCAGTTGGCTTCGCAGGGCATCATTGCGCCGACGGCCATCAGCAGCGTGGCGCAGAACTACTTCAAGGCCAACCTGATCCCGACTTCGCCGACCGGCTACCTGTTCCCGCAGGCGACGGCCAAGACCGATCACTCCGAGTACATGGGCAAGCTCGACTACACGCTGAACACGCGCGATACGATCAGCGGCACCTTCGCCGCGCAGGATTCGCCGAGCACCGTGCCGTTCTCCGGCTCCCAGGGCGCAACGACGGTCAACGGCTACCCGGTGGCCAACGATCTGACGGCCTACTTCGGCAACGTCGCCTGGAACCACACCTTCTCGCCGACGCTGTTGAACCAGTTGCGCGTGACCGCGCAGCGCAACAACACGTACCAGAATTTCCCGATCGGCAATCTGCCGGGCCCGGCCGCCTTGGGTGTTGGCCTGACGCCGGACCTGACCGATGGCCCGGCCATCATCAACCTGATGGGCTCGGGGATGTTTGCCGGTTACAACCCCTACGGCCCGGCGAACATCGTGGACAATACCTACACGTTCACCGACGACCTGTCGGCGACGCGCGGCAACCACTCTTTGAAAGCGGGCTTCTACTTCTCGGCCTATCGTGACGCGATGGCCTATGGCTACTACGTGAACGGCGAATTTGATTTTGCCGGTCCGGGCACGCTGATCGGTTCGGGCAACGACCGCGCCGACTTCCTCTTCGGTCTGCCGGACGATGTCCAGCAGTATCCGAATGCGCCGACCAACATTCGTTCGCACTCCTTCGCCGGCTACGCGCAGGATTCCTGGAAGGTCACCCGCAACTTCACGCTGAACTACGGCGTGCGTTACGAATATAACCAGCCGAAGTACGACACCCAGGGCCGCTCGTTCTCCTTCATCCCTGGCCAGCAGTCGACGGTCTTCCCCGGCGCTCCGCTGGGCCTGCTGTTCCCTGGTGACAAGGGCGCGCCGGACGGTGCGAACTTCCCCGACAGGAACGACTTCGCTCCGCGCCTGGGCTTTGCCTGGGACGTCTTCGGCAATGCCAAGACCTCCATCCGCGGCGGCGTTGGCATGTTCTACGACGTGCTGAAAGCGGAAGACAACTTGCAGTTCAACGGTCAGGCGCCGTTCTTCGCGGCGGTCTATCTGACCTTCAATCCGCCCGCCGGCGGCTTCACCTCCGACCCGGGCATTCTGACCAATCCTTTCGCGGCCGCGGGCGCCGTCAATCCGTTCCCGTCCAAGCCGGTGAATCACAACGTGAACTTCGCGGCGGCGGGCGACCTGCCCATCGGCGGCGGCAATTCGGATTACGTCGATCCGCACTTGAAGACGCCGTACATCTACCAGTACAACCTGAGCATTCAGCAGGAGCTGGGCCACAACCTGACGGCCGAAGCGGGCTATGTCGGCTACTCCGGGCACGGGCTCACCGCGCTGACGGACGGCAACCCGTTCACGCCGGGATCGAACACGCGCATCTGGAATCAGCAATCGTGCTGCGCCGGCGACTACAACTTCATGAACACGTTCGAGAATCTGGGCAAAGCCAACTACAACGCGTTGCAGTTGAGCCTGACCAAGCGCATCTCGAGTTCGCGCCTCGGCGAGACGTTCTTCAAGTTCGGCTACACCTGGTCGCACGAGATGGACAACGACTCGGGCTTCCGCCAGCGCAATGCGTTTGTTCCGTACTACAGCCACTCACAGTTCTACTCTTCCGGCGACTTCGATCTGCGCAATGTGATCTCGTTCTCCGGCGGCTGGGAACTGCCGTTCGACAAGGTTTGGGAAAAGGGACCGAAGACCCTGACCAAGGGTTGGAGCCTGTACCCGATCATCAGCTACCGTTCGGGCTTCCCGCTCGACGTCCTAGCAGGCCTCTCCACGGGCATCGACTATCCGGGGCCATCCGGCGTCGGCGACGGCCAGGTGGTGCGCGCCGATCTGGTGGGTCCGGTGACCTACTACGACGCCAAGCATTTCCAGACCATCAACAACGCCTCCGCCGGTGCGCAGAGCGGCAACTACTACTTCAATCCGAACAGCTTCTCCAATGCGCGGCTGATCGCGCTGAACCAGGCGGCGAACGCGGATGCGTCCACGCTGACCGGCCAGTTCAGCTACGGCACGCTGGGCCGCAATGCCCTGCGCGGACCGGGCCGAGTCAACACCGACCTCGCGCTGTCCAAGCACTTCAAGCTGTTCAATGAGAAGCTCGACGCGGAGCTTCGCGCCGACGCTTTCAACCTGTTCAACAATCCGCAGTTCGGCAACCCGGACACCAACATCGGCGACCCGGGTTTCGGCCAGATTTCGACGACCGCCGATCCGCGTATCCTCCAACTGGCGCTGCACCTGAAGTTCTAGGCGTAGCGTCCTTACCGGCTGAAGGCCGGGCTGGCTCCATCGAGCCGGTCCGGCCTTTTTCTTTTGCCGTTCGCGCTATGGCAATTCCGGCTTTTCTGTAGACGCTCAGACTCCCGGCGTGCATCCGCGGCTTCGAAACGGAGCCGCGACCGTGAGGGAGCGGTTGTATCTGCTGATTTATCAGCGTATTGCGGCGGCTTTGCCCGTTCCCGCACGTTCGCGGTTCAGTGCCCCAAACCGGCGCCAACCGCAGGCGTGCGCCTTCCCGTTCCGCGGGGACGGTGCCCATCCCGTCTGCACAATTTCCGAAATCGCTCTATGGCTTGGGCGGCGCGGCGGCGGGCTTGGCGAACCGGCCGTCGTCGACCGGCACGTTCTGCTGTATGTCGGTCACCTGGATGGTGAAGCGCCCGCCCGGCCGGGCCAGCGTCCACCGCATCGGCGTCTTCACGCCCTCGACGTCACGGTAGTCGGCGTAGTCGATCTGCGTCGGCATGCGGCCCACCGGCGTCTCGGCGTAGCGCACCATGCGTACCAGCAATCCGGAGTCGGCATCGAACCACAACCGCACGGGCGGCTGGTCCTTGCGCAGCGCCAGCAGCGCGACGCATTGCGCGTCGCCGATTTTCTCCGGCCGCCCCGCGCGGAACTCGCCGAACGTGTCTTTCAGATGCAAGGCGAATTGCAGGTCGGCGTCCAGCCTGCCGGCGTCGGCTTCGCCCGCCGACATGTCGCGCGCCGGGTGTCCGGGATTGCCCAGCCATCCGCGCGTCCCGTCATACGCCATGATGCTGTCGCCGTTCGGCATGTGCGCCACGAAGATTCGCTTGTACGGAGCTTTGGAAAGCACCTCGATCGGACTCTCGTGCCCGGCCATGATGAGCTTGCCTTTCTCCACGCGGCTGGCGACCTTCTGGATCGCCTCCGCGCCGCCGAGCGCGGCGACGTATTTGTCGAGTACCGTGTCGGGACTCGGTCCCGCTGCCTGCGCCTGCGGCGATCCGGCGGGATGTTCGTGATGCTCGGGCGGCGCGTCCGTCAGCGCGACCGGCGGCATGCCCTTCGGATGCTCCGCGCCGTTGTGGCACGAGTTGCAGGTGATCTCGCGATGCCCCTCGAAGTGCGTCTTGTTGATGGCGACCGTCATCGCGATCATGTCACGCGCGGTCTTCTTGGGCTTCTTGTCGTCCAGATCCATCATGCCCTCGACGTGGCAGAAGCTGCATTCCACGCCAAGCGAAGCGGAGATGAATTGCATCGCCGGAATCAACTGATCCGCGGGCGTTCCTTTGAGCGCCTGGATGTTTTTGAAGACCTCCTCCGCCAGCTTCGGCGGCGCCGGCGCGGAGGTCTGACCGTTCGCCGCCGGGACGGACAGTCCGGCAAGCAGCGCCGTCATGGCGGCGACGGGTATGGCTTTCCCAGTTCTCACTTGCATCTCTCCCTTGGCGCGTTGCCGCCGGACCGGCCGCTTTCGATTGCGCCGCCCGAGGCAAGCGAATTTGATGGCTGTCGAGACGGAGCCGCGGGGCCCCGCGTTACCCACTCCCTGGGCTGATGACTTCAAAAGACCGGCCGATTCAGCCGGACGCGTGAATCGTTTGCCGTCTGGGGGGGCCCTGGAGGGGCAGGGATGTCTTGCGCCGGATGTAGGGAACTGTGCGGAGCGACGGGGCGGGGGAGGGCAGCAGGGCCCGTGCGAAGGCGGGCCCTGCCAGGGGTGAGCGGTTACTGCAAAGTGACTTCGCTGGCGCGCGAGGCCCACTTCTTCCACAGCGCATCGTCGCGCAGCAGCGGGAGGAACAGCCCGCCGACCACCGAACGCGCCTGGAAGCCGACCTGTTTGCCGTCGGCGGTTTCGTACCAATCGGTAAGCGGGACGCGCGTCGGCGTCTCGTTCATCCAGCGGTACGACGGCGCGACGATCGCGCGGAAGTCCGCGTCCTTTTCCGCAAGACACGCCGTCCAGACGATCCAGTCGAGCTTCGTATACGTCTTGCGATTGTCGAGCGGCAAGCCGTACCGGGTCAGCTTCGTCAGATAGAACGCCGTCTCCTTGCGCGCAATCTCGGGCGCGAACAGGTTGTAGCCGAGCAGCCGGTCCCACACCAGGTTGTACTTCTGGCTCCAGGTGCCGGCGCGGTCGAAGGCGAGCCGGTAGTGGTCGCCCTCGGCGGCCATGCCGGGCCACCTGGCGGCCATCTGCCGGGCGAGTTCGGTATAGCGCGCGGCGACGTCGGTCTTGCCCGCCAGCCGCGCCAGTTCGGCGTAGCTGCGCAAGCCGACAATCGCTTTGATCGACAGATTCGTGTTGTGCGCCAGATGGCCGGCGAAGTCGTCGGTGGAGAGCTGATTCTCCGGGTCCATGCCCTTCTCGCGCAGGTACTCGGCCCAGCGCGTCAGTTGCGGCCAGTAGTGCAGCGCGAAGTCGGCATTGCCTTCCACGTGCGCCAGCGCGCCCAGCAGGATCAGCAGGTTGCCGCTCTCTTCCACCGGCATCTGGTTTTCTTCCGTACGCTCGCCGCCGCCGTAGACCTGCCCGTTCGCCAGTGGATACGTGCCCAGGTCATGCGGCGCGAACGGCCAGCGCCAGCGCGGCAGCGAGGCGTAGTCCAGGATCGGCCGCAGCATGCCTTTGAGCAGATTCGGATTCACCAGCAGGAACAGCGGCGCGCTCGGGTACGTCACGTCGACCGTGGCGATGCAGCCGTTCGAGAAGTTTTCTTTCGAGAAGAACAGCGGCGTGCCGTCCACGTCGGCCACCAGCTTGTGCGCGGCGAGCGCCTGGCGGTAGGCGACCACGGCCAGCGCGGCGTATTCGGGCCCGCCGTTCTTCACCAGATCGGCGGTGAATTCCGCATCGAACTTGCGCGCGCGCTCCGCAATCTGCGGATACTCGTGCGCGGCGGTCTCCAGCAGCAACGCGGGACTCAGCCCGCGATGGCGCCACCACGGGCGGAGCCGCCGGTTCAGGAATTCAATCGAATAAACGTCGTCGTAGGCGAGCATCGCGAGCCGCTGCTGCGGCGCTGTGGCGACCTGGCCCAGGTCGAACAGGACGGCCAGCACCGGCACGTTGTATTCGGCGCGGCCTTCCTGGTCGCTCAGGTCCGCGGCCGGCAGCGTGCCCTTTGCGGCGAACGCTTCATGTCCCGCGCCCTGCATCACGCGTGTCGCCGTGCCCGGCTGGCCCTGCGGCACGCCGAGATACAGCGAGCCCCACTCGATGCGCAGGTTGTCGCCCGCACGCGCCAGCACTTTCTGCTCGGCGGCGGAAGCGCGCAATGCGGTGACCGGGCCGAACTCATAGCGGCCGACGTTCACGCGCTCATCGGGCGTGTTCACCGCGATCTGCGCGGAGGCGTCGAACTCGATCTGCACCGCGTGCGGTGTCGCATCCGCGCTGCGCACTTCGAAGCATACGTAGGTCAACGGGCGCGACAGCAGGTCGAGATCGCTGGCAATCGCCGGCGTCAGAAACGTCAGGTTCAGCACGACGCCCGCGCCGGTGAATTCGTAGCGCGTCGAAGTCGGCGTCAGGGTAAGATTTGTCTGCTGGATCGCGGGGACTTCGTCGGGGTCATGCCCGGCGAAACGGTAGGCCTTCCCGTCCACGCGGATCAGGCCGGTCAGCGGTTGCGGCGCGCCGGTCCAGTGATGCGTCACGCCGCCGGTGAGCTGGTTATCGAAGGACCAGATGCTGAAGTACGGGTCGTGCGTGACCAGGGGCACCGCCGGAGGGCGCACGGGCGCGGTCTGGGCCAGCAGCGCGCCTGCCGAGCAGGCGAGCGCAAGGAGGTATGAAAACGGTCGCATTGCCCTCCATCATAATTCGTCTTCGCGGGGGCTCGTCCCGAGGGCGGATGTTACATTGGGATTTATGGCAAAGATCAAGGCTGCGGGAGGGCATAAGAAGTCCGCGCTGGACAATTTGAGCAAGCCCGGCGTGACCGGCGGATGGGGGTGCATCATCCTCGTCGTCTCGGCCATCCTCCTCGTCTTCCTGCTGATCTACATTTCGATTGCGCGTGCCTGAGCCGCGCGGAGGTAGCACAACCCAAATGCTTCGTAGCGATGGCCGGGCGGCGAATCAGCCACGCCCGGTGAAAATGACGCCCGGCTACCTGATGACGGCCGAAGGCTCCGTCCTCATTGAGGTGGGCAATACGCGTGTGCTGTGCGCCGCCAGTCTGGAAGACACGGTGCCGTCCTTTCTGCGCAACTCCGGCCGCGGTTGGGTGACCGCCGAGTATTCCATGCTGCCGCGCGCCACGGCGGAGCGGAACGTGCGCGAAGTGACCAAGGGCAAGCCTTCGGGCCGCACCATGGAGATCCAGCGCCTGATCGGGCGTTCGCTGCGCGCCGTGGTCGATATGGAAGCGCTCGGCGAGCGTTCCATCATTGTCGATTGCGACGTGCTCCAGGCCGACGGCGGCACGCGTACGGCATCCATCACCGGCGGTTACGTGGCCTTGGCGCTCGCCATTAAGAAGCTCTTGGATTTCGGCCAGTTGAAACGCAATCCGCTGCGCGACCAGGTGGCCGCCACCAGCGTCGGCGTCTTGCAGAATGAGCCGCTGCTCGATCTCTGCTACGACGAAGACTCGCAGGCCGAGGTCGATATGAACGTCGTCATGACGGGCCACGGCGAGTTCGTCGAGTTGCAAGCCACCGGTGAGCATGCGACCTTTGCCGATGACCGCCTGGCGGCGATGATCGCGCTCGCGCGCACCGGCATCGCCGATCTGCTCGCCGCCCAGCGCCGCGCGCTGGGCCAGGAGTAACGCTGTTCATGCCGACCATCCGTTGCGCCACGTCGAACCCCGGCAAGCTGCGCGAGTTCCGCATGGCTACCGCGAACTTGGGCTTCGACAACATCGAGATTCTGCCGCTCGACGGGCTGAAGTCCATCGCGCCGCCCGAGGAAGACGGCGAAACGTTTGAAGAAAACGCCATCGCCAAGGCGCTCTACTACAGCGTCTTTTGTGAGGAGCCGCTCTTCGCCGACGATTCCGGCCTGGAGGTGGACGCGCTCGGCGGCCAGCCCGGCGTGTATTCGGCGCGCTACGCGGGCCCCGCGGCGACCGATCGCGAGAACAACCGGCTGTTGCTCGAACGCTTGCAGGGCAAGGCCGATCGCACGGCCCGGTTCGTCTGCGTCATCGCGCTGGCGCAGCGCGGCAAGCTGCTTGGCACGTTTCGCGGAGCCGTGGAAGGACGCATCATCGACGAAGAGCGCGGGGCCCACGGCTTCGGCTACGACCCGATGTTCTATTACGAGCCTTTCGGCTGCACATTTGGAGAAGCCGGCGACGACCGCAAGATGGGCGTGAGCCATCGCGGCGCCGCGCTGTTGGCGCTGCTGAAATGGGTTGCGGCCTCGGCCTGAGCAGCCCGCCTGCGGCGCGGGGAGATATCAGGTAGACTGATTGAAGGTCCACTCCGCCTCCCCCGACTTTTTTGAGCTGGCCTTTTCCCCCTTCAGCCTGCCGTTCATTTGAGCCTCACTCCGGGATGATTATGTCCTGCTTCCCGCCCGGCAGCATCCGCGCCCGCACGCCGCCTTTGCCGTCATCGATCAATGCGACTGCCCGCGACCGGCTCTCATATTTCACGCGGATCCGGCCCTTCACGATACGTGCATCCAGGAGTTCGCCGTTGAAGTCGGCGAGGCGCGGGACTGGCAGTTGCGCGCACGGCGCCAGTTTGTGCCGGCCGGCCGGAATCAGTACGCGCGCTCCATCCTGCACTGGCCACGCGCGACCGTCTACCAACGCGCAGCCTTTCCAGGCCACGGAGACCATGCGCGGCGCATCGAGTTCCAACTTGGTGCCCGTCCACTTTGCCTGCCGCACGGACGCGGCGGAGGCCGCCAGCAGTGGCCAGTCGGCGTTCTGCACGGACTCTTCGAAATACAAGGCAACGCGCTCGAAGGCGTCTGCGGCGCTGCGCACCAGTTGGAACAGCTCCGTGCCGGTCTGCTGCTTCACCGGGTAGACATCCTGGTAGCGCTCGACGATGTTCAGGTCGATGGCGAGCAGTTCCGGGCGCTTCGCGAGCGGCGCGTAGCGCTTCGCGATTTCCGTGTAGCGCTCCGGGCCGAGGTGCCAGACCGTCGCCGGGTCTTCGACGAGAAACGTCACGCCGCGTTCCTGGGCCGAGGCCAGCAGGCGCGGCGCGTCGGCGCCGAGTTTGTCGCGCATGGACGCGTCGAAACGGTCGTCGATGTGCGTCAGCACCAGATCGAGCTGCGGCTTCGCTTTCCGGATCTCCACCATGCGGCCGAGCCACTCTTCCTGGAGCCGCGCCGCGAGAGAGGCGCGAAAATCGAGAAATTTGCGCAAAAAAGCGGCATTTTTTGCGTAAAAATGACCACTTTTGCGATCGTACAGCTCCAGCGGGTCGGCGCCATCCTGGGTCCGGAAGCTCGCCCGCACGGTCGCATTGAACGGCGTGAAGCGCGCCGGGTTTTCGTAGCCTTCGAGCGACTCGAAATACAACTCGCCCAGATTCAACCCATCCCAATCGAAGTGGCGCATCAACGCGTCGAGGCCCGCCGCCGCGGCGCGTGCGCACGCGGGATCCGCCAGGTTCATGAGCTTGCGCCAGTCGAGTTGCGCGTCCTGCCCGGAGGCCGTCTTTTCGCGCCACTCGGGATGCGCGTCCCAGAAGGCGTCGCTGACATGCGGGAACTCGACCCAGGCATAGACCAGAATGCCGTGGTTGTGGCACGCCACGATGAGCGCTTCCAACCACGCGTCGCGTTGCGCGTCGCGCTCCCAGTAGTGCCACGCCGCCAGTTGCAGCGCCGCCACGCCGCCGCGACGCCAGCGCGCGGCGAGATAGTCCGGGTCGGCGCGCAGCCGGTAGGACGAATCGAAGAACGCCCACAGCGAACGCGATTCGAACTTGGGTTTCAAGCCCAGATCGGCGAGGTCCTGGGGCAGGTAAGGGAAGCGCTCGAAGCCGCGTGTGCCGGGCGTCACGGCGGTCCAGAGCACCGGCTTGCCGCCGCTGGCGGCCGATGGCGCGAGACCGGCGACCAGCGGCGCGCCGGTCCACCGTTCCTGGGTGAAGACGCGCGCGGCTGGCGGCAGGCGGAAGACCGGGACCTCCAGGGCCTGTTCCCAGACGATCTGCAGTTTGGGATTGCGCGCCTCGGTGACGCTGCGCACGGTCACGCTCTTGGCCGTGGGCACGAAGCCGTAGGCCTGCGCTTCGGGAGCGTCGCCCACAACGTAGACGACCTGCGCGGGATCGAGATTCAGCGGCGCCAGGACGTTTTGCAGGCTCTGCGCGGAGCAGAGCCCGAGGGCGGAAAGCAGGCAAATGCTCAACGTCTTGAGGGCCAGCCGTGCACGCCGCGAGCGCGGGATGAACGGAACCGGCGCGGGGTGGGGCAGGCTTTCAGCCTGCGGACCGGCTTCAGCCGGTCCTGTCAACCAGGCATGCGGGCGGGGCTGAAGGCCCCGCGCAGGCTGAAGCCTGCCCCACACGGATCTGTCCCACAAGCGCACGTTAGTGAGTGAAGGCATACCAGAGGCTCGCGCGCGCGTCCCAATAGTTCGGCCGGTGCGGATTGTCTTGATTCACGAGATAAACGCCGCGCAGCAGGTCCAGGCGCAAGGAGACATTCGGCGGCAAGCCGTCCCAGCGCAGGCGCACGCCGGGGCCGGTCTCGGCGAAGTTGCCCCACCACTGGCGCTTGGCGTCGGCGGTCCAATTCAGATTCCACAGCGGCTGCAGGTGCGTGCCGCCCCGCAGCGGGGGCAGGGTATAGCCGCGCCGGGCCTGCGAGTACAGCAGCAGGTTGTGATCGTAGCGCGAGACGTAAACCGCATCGCCGCCCGCCTCGGAAAACCAGCCGCTTTCCTCGCCATTCGCCACCGCGCCCCAGCCGCGCAGATAGGAAGCGCCGCCACGATAATCAGGCCGGCCCGCGCCGGAGGCGGGCGTGTTGTTCAAATAGCTGAAGGCGCGGCCCGCTTCAGCCCAGACGAAGAGGCGCGGAGTGAGGTAGCGGTTGACGCCCGCGGCGAGCATGAAGGCGTTGTCGGAGAGCAGGGCGCCCGAGCCCGCGCCATCGCCGGGCAAGGCCTGCCGCATGCGCGTGTCGCCATACCAGCGCAGGGAAGCGTAGGGTTGGAAGCCCCATTTTTTCAGATGAACGAATTCGAGCTTGGCCTGCGAGTAGAGGAACGTCGAGTCCCAGCGCGAGGAGTACATCGGCAGAGTCCACACCGTGAGACGCACCGGCCGGCGCAGGCCGCGCAGGTTGCGGAAGGCCCGGTCGGCCTCGCGCGCGACGCTCGCCACGTTGCTCTGGCGGGCGCGGTCGAACCATTCGAGCGCCTCCGGGTCGCGCTTCAGCAGGTTCAACGTCCAACCGAGTTGCAGGGCGACCTCGCCGTCGCCGGGCTGCTCTTCCCAGGCGGCCTGCAAATAGCGCAAGGCGTCGTTGAGGTAGCCGCGATGGTAGCTCTTCAGCCCCATCTCTTTTGCCGAAAGACCATTCGGCGGGGCCGACGCGGCTGCGGCAGCGGGCTTGGCGGGCGCGCCATCCAGGAGCCGGAGCTGCCCGGCGCTGACGCGGTCATCGGGGAACTGCTTCAATTGGATTTCGAACTGTCGCCGCGCGTCGTTGTTTTTGCCCATCGCGAGCAGCAGGAAAGCGTACTCGCGGCGCAACTCGCGATTCGCGGGATCGATCACTAAAGCATCTTCAAATTCATAGGGATAGGGATAGCGCGCGGGGAGCAGCGCGCGCGCCGACTCGGCGATGCGCGGCGCGGGCGAGTGCGCGGCGGCGAGCAGCAGCGCTATGGCCGCGCGAGCCTGGCCGTGCTGCTCGCGGACGCGCGCCAGATCGATCATCAGGCGGCGTTCGGCGGGCCGGAGCCGCAGGGCGGCCTGGTAATGAGTGGCGGCCAGATCCAGTTCGTCGCGCTCCTCGGCCAGACGGGCCAGCTCTTCGTGCGCGGTCCATTGCTCAGGAGCGGCGGTGACGGCGGCCTGCCAGCGGGCGATGCCTTCGCGCAGCGGGCGGTCGATGTTTTCAAACGCGTCGGCGGCGGTCCGGCGGGTCTGCTCGGAGCCGGCGGCTTTCCATTTCAAAAAGATGCGGCGCGCCTCGACGGGCCGTTTCGTCTCGTAACAAAGGAAGCCGTATTCGAGCGCGCTCTGCTCGTCGGCCGCGTCGATGCGCAGCGCCGCGGCAAACTGGTCGCGCGCCTCTTCGCGCTCGCCGGTTTTGAGCAGCGTATAGGCGAAATCCTTGCGCAGGTGCGAGACGTTGGGGCGGGCGGCGACGGCCAGCCGGAATTGCTCCACGGCGCGGTCCAGGTCGCCCGAACGCAAAGCGGCATAGGCCGCCGCGCCGGGATCGGCGGGCGTCTGGGCGGTCAAACGGGCTCCCGCGGGCCAGAGGCACAGGCCCACGAGCAGGAATGGCAACCGTATGCGCATGGGAGTCCATAAGTAGAGTGGCGAAAAAGCGCCGTCCCTCTCACTTGCCGGGGCAACAATTTGCCCGTCTCAGAGCATGATGTGGGTATGGCAGCTTACCGTGGGACAGACTATCTGCTCATCGACAGCCTCCTCACCGAGGAGGAGAGGCTGGTGCGGCAAACCGCCCGGCAGTTCGTCGAGGAGCGCGTAATTCCAATCATCAAGGACTGTTACAACGAGGGCCGTTTTCCCGCCGGGCTGGTCCCGGAGATGGGCGAAATGGGCTTTTTCGGCGCCAATCTCGAAGGCTACGGCTGCGCCGGCATGAACAACGTCGAGTACGGACTCATCATGCAGGAACTGGAGCGCGGCGACTCCGGCCTGCGTAGCTTCGTCAGCGTGCAGGGCGCGCTGGTGATGTATCCGATCCACACCTGGGGCTCGGAGGAGCAGAAGCAGAAGTGGCTGCCGCGGCTCCAGAGCGGCGCGGCGATTGGCTGCTTCGGGCTGACCGAGCCGGGTTTCGGATCGAACCCGGGCGGCATGGCGACGCGCGCGCGGCGCGACGGCGACGCCTGGATTCTGAATGGCGAGAAGACGTGGATCACGAGCGGGACGGTGGCCGACGTGGCGGTGGTATGGGCGCGAACCGAGGAGGGGATTCGCGGCTTTCTGGTGGAGAAGGGCACGCCGGGCTTCACGTCGTCCGACATTCACGGCAAGCTCTCGATGCGGGCGTCGGTGACGTCGTCGCTGGCCTTCAACGATTGCCGCGTGCCGGAGTCCGCGCGGCTGCCGGGCGCGCTGGGGCTCAAGGCGGCGCTGGGCTGCCTGTCGCAGGCGCGTTACGGCATCGGCTGGGGCGCGTTAGGCGCGGCGAGCGACTGCTTCGAGACGGCGCGCGAATACGCCAAGGTCCGCAAGCAGTTCGACGAGCGTCCGATCGCGTCGCACCAACTGGTGCAGGAGAAGCTCGCCTGGATGATCACGGAGATCACCAAGGGCCAGTTGCTGGCGCTGCAATGCGGACGATTGAAGGATCAGGGGAAGCTGGAACCGGCGCACATTTCGATGCTGAAGGGGAACAACGTCGCCATGGCGCTCGAATGCGCGCGGCTGAGCCGCGACCTGCTGGGCGCGAACGGCATCATCGACGATTACCCGATCATGCGGCACATGTGCAATCTCGAATCCGTGAAGACGTACGAAGGCACGGACCATATTCACACGCTGATGGTTGGCGAAAAAGTGACGGGCATCCCGGCGTACCGCTGAGCGGCGGAGGAGCCCACTTTGCGGCGGCTGCACAATCTGGAAACGGAGCCGTGAGCGTGAGCGAGCGGTGGGATTGATGTTTGCCGTCGCGGCGGGGCGGGATTGAAATCCCGCGCGGAATGAATTCCGCCCCACCACGGCGGCCTCGCAGTGGGGCGGACGTCGTCGGTTGTGGGGCAGACGTCCACGTCTGCGCGGGCTCTCCAGAGCCCGCTCCGGCTGTTTCAAACTTGACCCGCTTTCAAACTGGCGTGGGCGCTCGACCAGGGGTAATCTTCTGCCCGGCGAACCAGCAATGCGCGCACTGGATTCTCCTCGATATAGCGCCGGATCGCCTCGAACTCCCAACGATCGCGGATCAGATGGTCAAAGCTCTCGGCAAGCCAGAAGGTCTTGCCGGGGCGCGCCAGCAGAGCATTCGCGCGCCGGGCGGTAAAACCCTTCAAGGACTTGAGAATCCGCGGCAGTGAATCGTGCGGCGTAATCAGCAGGTGCACGTGATTGGGCATGACCGAAAAGGCGTGCAATTCGTACCGGTTCATCTCCACGGCGCAGTGCTGGATCGACTTCGTGACCGCATCGGCGATGGCGGGTATCGCGAGGAATCGCGCGCCAGTGCGCGTCTCATCCAGTAAGCCATCCAGCGTTTGAAACGACTCGATGGACGTCATGCTGCCGGCGTCGAAATGACGATGCGCCGGCAGGCTGTCTTCGAGTCTCCAGGTCACGAATACCGCGGCGCCGGGGGCGTACAGATGCGGCAAGCGGCAGCGATAGAAGGGCACTGCAAATCAGTGATGGCGGCGCGGCGGATTTCTCAGGAGAAGTCAGCCTACGGGGAGGTCGGCTCGGCGGAGAAGTTAGCCTGGCGGGACCTGGAGGTCCCGCGCGGTTCTGGAGAATCGCCCCACAACGGCGGCGGGATTGGTATAAGAGGTACGTGGATCCCGACTATGACCTGGAACACACAGCGCCCCGGAGATTGCCGGGAGGCGCGCCGATGACGCGGCGGGCGTGGCTCGCGGGGGCGACGCTCGCGGTGGGGCTGGCCACGGCGTGCGCGCGGAGCGAGAAGGCCTACGACTACGGCACGGCGAAGCAGCGCTACAAGCTGCACGGCAAGGTGCTGCGCCTGAAGCCGGAGAACCGCATCGCGGTCATCCAGCACGAGAAGATCGACGGCTGGATGGAAGCCATGACCATGGAATTCCCCGTGCCGCTGCTGTCCGAGTACTCGAAGCTCAAAGAGGGCGCGGTGATCCACGCGACGGTGAACGTGAACGACGAATACTTCTGGCTGACGGACGTCGTGGTCGAGAAGCCCTGACGAAGCGGGCCGCTGCGCGGTTAGGCTGGAAGTAGAGTATGGCTTCCCAGAAGACGAATGCGATGCGGCAGCTCGATGAGCTGGGCATTCATTACGAGGTCCGCACGTACGAGGTGGATCCGGAGGACCTGAGCGCCGAGAACGTCGCGGCGAAGATCGGTCTGCCGGCGGAGCAGACGTTCAAGACGCTGGTGGTGCGCGGCGACCGCAACGGCGTGTGTCTGGCGGTGATCCCCGGCAACGCGACGCTCGATTTGAAGCAGCTCGCGCGCGTGACGGGCGACCGCAAGGTGGACACCGTGCCGCTTAAGGAAGTGCAGCCGCTCACCGGCTACATTCGCGGCGGCGTGACGGCGCTCGCGTGCAAGCGCGATTACCCGGTGTGGGTGGACGAGTTCGCGCAGATCTACGACGTGATCAGCGTGAGTGCGGGCCAGCGCGGCGAGCAGATCCTGCTCGCGCCGGGCGACTACGTGCGCGCCGTGAACGGGCAGTTCGCGGCGATTGCGAAGGACAAGGAAGGGTGAGAAGTTACTGGCAGATCCAGGACAGCGCCAGCACGTTATCCACTTGCGTTCAAGAGAGTGGGGACATACTCTAGCGCCATGAACTCAGACGCTGATCCGGCCCTCACCACTGGTGCGCAAGTGCTACTCCGCGACTTGGCAAACGACTGCAAGCTATACCCTTGCTCGAAGGGTGCGCCGTGCATCGTGATGCCCCGCCCAGGTGGTCTAAAGCCTTTGTCAAGAAGTCCGGTGCCCGATTGCTTCGTTAGAGAACTTCAAAGCAAGGGCTTGGTCTCGGACGGCTGTGCGCTGACCGAGCGCGGCACTGCGTATTGCAACTATCACTTCCGAGGCGAGCCTACAAACGAGCGTTAGCTGAACTTCAGGTTCATCTCCTTACGGCCGCACGACGATCTTGCTGACGGCGACGTTGTCGTTTTCGTCGCTCACGCGGACGGCGATGGCCCATTCGGCGCCCGCGGGGACGTCGGTCTCGACAAGGTAGTCGAGCGACGCGGAATCGGTAATGCCGGTCACTGGGCGCGCGGGTTTCCACTCTCCGCCGTTGATACTGAACTCGGCCGAATCCAGGTCGCTCAGCGCGTCCTCGGCGTGGAAGCGGATGACCAGTTTGCCGCCTTCCTTCTTCGCGGCAAGCCCGTCGATGCGCGGCGGCGTGTTGTCGATGACGAACGGGTCGCTCTCCACCGACGCGGTGAGCGCGACGGCCGGATAGTTGTCCGGCAAGTCGGTCGCGGTGACGCGCAGGCGGTAACGGCCATCGGCAAACGAGGTCGTGTCCCAACTGAAGCGGTTGTCCTTGACCTCGTCCTTGAGCAGCTTCCATTCGCGCTCCTGCTCGCCGCGGTACTCGACTTTGAAAGCGAGCGTGTCGCCGTTCTGATCGGACGCTTTCCAGCGCGCGCCGAGCCAGCCTTTGTCGTAAGTCATCGACATGGCGCCCGCGGGCTCGCTGGACGGCGTCGACGGATTGCTGCGGCGCACCTGCCCGATCGGCGGCAGCGTCAGCATATTCGCGGACGAGCCGGTGAGCATAGACGCGGAAGACGCCGGGAACTTGTGGTTGTATGGCGTGATCTCGATCTTCTCAATCACCGGCGCGACGTTCTTTTGCTGATACGCGACCTCCACCTGCCGCAGCGCCGGCGGCGCGGCGACCGAAGCGGAGCCGGCCGTGAACGTGGCGCGCCATTGGAGGAACCGGGCGGCAGGCGAAGCGATGCGCGCGCCGGGCACGGCATCGACGCTCGTCCACGGGCTCCAATCTTTTTCGGGCGTGTCGAGGTTGCCGCTGCGCGTTTCGAGTTTCACGGCGCCCCCGTGATCTTCGAGTTCCGCGCGCAGGCGTCCCCAACGGGTGAATGCGCCAGCATCAAAGACGTCGCTCGCGAGCGTGCCAGAGCTTTCGAGTTCGGGCCCGGCCTGATAGAGCTTGCCGGGGTTGGCCGTCGCCAGGACGACGCCGCCGCCGGGCAGCGCGGCGAACGCGGTCACCTGCGAAGTTTCGGTATCGATCAGGCGCGTGTAGGACTGCGGCGAATCGATGCTATACAGGCGGCCCTGGTTGCCGGTCGCGGCGAGCAGGCGGCCCGTGGCGTCGAAGGCCAGCGCGTAGACGATTGCCTGCGGGTGATTCCAGACGAGCGCCGGCTCGCCGTCGGCGCCGATGCGCCAGATCTCGCTGCCGCCGATCGCACTCGCGTGCGGCTGGACGGTGGGCGGAGCCGCGGCATGCGGCGCGGCGGTCTGACCGGCGCCCTGATGCGGATTCAGTTGCGCGGGCGCGGCGTTGGGCGCGGACGCCGGAGCGGGCGTTACGGGCACGGGAGCGGCGGGTGTAGCCGGACCGCGGTTGCCCGTCGCGGCGGCGTAGATCGTGCCATCGCTGGCGACGGCGATCGCGGTCACCTCACGCTTGCCGGTCTGGTGCAGCACGAAGCCCTCGCCTTTCGCGTTTACCCGAAGCACGACGCCGGAGGAATCGGTCCCGGCGATCAGATTGCCCTTGCCGTCGGCGGCGAGCGAACGCACGTGCGTTTCGCCGGCATCGAACAGCACCTTCGCCTGGCCCTGGGCGTCGATCTGGAGAATCTGTCCAGGATCGCCCGTGGCGGCGTAGAGCGCGCCATGCCCGGCCGGCAGCAGAGCCCAGATGTAGTGCGCCTTGGCCGTGCAAAACGGCGTGGCCTTACCGTCATGGCCGATGCGCCAGATCCGGGCGTCGGGCGATGTTGCCGCGTAGACGCTGTCGCCGGAAGCCGCCAGCGCGTACACCGTGCCGCCGCCGTCGAGCGTCGCGAGCAGGCGCGACTTGCCCGCTTCCTTGCCGGACGCTTCGAGCACGTAGACTTTGCCGTCGCTGCCGCCGGCGTAGATGCGGCCAGCGGGGCCGGCCGCGACGCTCCACAGATGCACCGCGCCGGCGTCCATGCGTTCGGCCAGCTTCGGAGCGAGGCTGACAGCGCCAGTGCTCGCCAGCGAGACTCCTTTCAGCGTGCCCTTGTCGAACTCCTGCGCTTCGGAGTGGACCCACGTCTTCGTCTCCACGGCGAGGGCCGCGGTGGCCGCAAAAACGGCCGAGCAGAGCAGAATGCGTGAAAGGTGCATGAGGTGTTTGGTTGATCTACTTTACCGTGATGTGCAGGCTCAGGTTGCCGGTGACGACGGCATCCACGTCGAACGCGTCGGAGGCGCAGGCGGTCTCCGCGGTTTCGATCATCGGCGTCGCAGCGCGGGCGGTGGTCATGACGTTCAGGACCGAGGTGGGCAGGGCCGCGAGCGTGCGATCGTCTTCGTAAACGCTCGGGCGCGACTCCAGCAGCGTGATATTGACCCGCGAGTTGGGGCGCTCCTGGCGCAGCAGATTCACGGCTTCGGCGGGAGCGAGGTGCCGGTTGACAACGCCGGCTACCGCTTGCGCGCGGTTCAGCACGTCGCTGTCGGCAATCTGGATGCGATGTTGCCCGCGCGCGATGGAGAGCGGCACTTTCAGGCGGAACTCGCGGGTTTCGGCGGGACCGCGCCAGGGCCGCAGGACGACGCGCCCGCGGACCTCGCCGCCCGGTTCCACTTCATTCGAGTCGAGCAAGGCGCTTTCGAGCGTGACGATGCGGCGCTGCGGATGCACTTCGATCAGGCCCTCGATGCGGCGGATCTTCGGCGCGCCCTCGGCCAGTGCGTAAAGGCGGTTGAAGCGCTCGGCCCACCAGGCGGCGATCTGCAGCGGCGCGGGCATGGGCGCATCCATGGTTGTCACGGTGTCGCGCATTTCCAACGGCTCCAGGCCATCGAATTCGATTTTGCCGTGGAGCGTGTATGTCGCCTCGTCGCTGGTGCCGTCATTCAGATCCTGCAGGCTGTTGAAGGTCGTCAGCATCATCAGGTACGGGGTCCATTTGGGATGGACGAAGACGTTGAAGCGCAGCTTGGTGTCGCGTGGCGCGCCGCCCGCCCACGAGCGCACGGTCAGCGCAACGGGGATCATCTGAGCGGCTTCGCCGAGCACGCCCATGATGCCGGAGTGGCGGTCCTGGCGCAGCGCGCCGACGATGCCGGTGGCGTTGGCGAACTTGTTGGGCTGGTAGGACGAGCTGAGCACGTGGATGATTTCGCCGCCGCTCATGGGCATGGAGACCGGGCCGAGATTGAAGAAGCTGTGGCCGAAGCCGAGCACGCGCTTGCCGTCGTTGTAGCTCACCGTGCCGAGGCCGGTGATGGCCAGATCGCCATTGACGAGCACGCCGGCGATGGCCTCACCCGGCTGCAAGGATTTGTCCCAGCCTTCGACCGGCAGCGAGGAATACGAATTGCCGGTGGCGCCGCCGAGCGTGGGCACGACACCCAACTGGTCGAAGTAAGGCTGGAACTGCTGGAGCGTGGACTCGTGAAAACCGGAGAGGCTGAGCGGTGTCGCGATGGGGATCATCACGGGATTGGAGAGGGCGAGGGCGGGTGCGGCGGAGACGAGCAACTCGCCGGGCACCGGCAGGCCGTTCGCGGCGACGGGCGTGGAAGGCGAACGCGCGTCGGAAGGATGCGAGCGGTCGATCTCGTCGATTTGCAGCATGTTCTCGATGGGCGTGATGCCGCAGATGGCGTCGGGCGAAAAGACGCTGAGGCGCAAGGCGATGGCGCCCACGAGCTTGCCGTCGATGTAGACCGGGCTGCCGCTCATGCCGCCCGCGACATTCGTGCGCGCCGCTTTGCCGCCGAGCTTGGCGAGAATGACGTCCTGCTTGGGGCCCCAGGCGTTCTTCCACAGGCCGATGATCTCCACCGGGATCGGCTCGGGCCTCGTCCCTTGGAACACGGTCCACGCGGTGCCCTTCAAACCTGGACGAATGTCGGCGGCGTGAAAGAGTTGAACCGGGCCGGCCTTGGGCGGCGCGAGCGCGGCTTCCTGCGCGGGCAGGGCTGAGGTGAGACAGCAAAGGAGAGCAGCCGCCGGGACCGCGTGAGCCAATTTCATGGGAGTCCAGTTCCTTGCCGGGGCGCATCCCCGTTTGATTCCATTATCAGTGAGATGCACGAGGAGCGCCGGTGGAAGGGACTAAGACAGGTTTTGCTTTTCTGTAGACGCCCGGACCACCGGCGTGGCTTCGCAGCCCGGAAGCGGAGCAGCGCTTTGAAACGGAGCCGCGCGCGTGAGCGAGCGGTGGTAGCGGCCTGTTGATCCGTCTGTTGCTCCGAATTTGCCCGCTCTCTCACGTTCGCGGTTCGGCGCTGAAAGCAGGCGCCAACCGCTTCCGAAAGTGCTCTGGCGCGCGAATTCCGGCCGAAACGGCAGTATCAGAGTCCCAGATGCGACGGACGGACCTGCGCGGCGGCGATCGCGCGGCCGGTCTCGGCGAGGTCGGCGACGGCGGAGCAGGAGTCGAGCGGCAGGATGCGTTCGGGATGAATGTGGCCGAGGCCGAGCGCGGAGAGGGTAGCGCCGGTGAGCGGAGCGTCGTAGCGGACGTAGCCGAAGAGCTTGCGCCCGCCGGGCGCGGGCGTGCCGATCAGGTCGCCGACCTCGCGGTTGAGCGGCAGACCGAAACGGCAGTCGCCGAAGAGCCGGCACAGCATGTCGGCGTGCGTCTGCATGCCGGCGATGAGCGCGCGCGGCACGCTGCACGCGGTCGCGATCAGGTTCATATCGAAGACCGTCAGATCCGGGTTCGCCGGCTCGGTTGAGCCCGCGCCGATCGAGACGATCAGCAGGTCCCCGGGCGTTGCCCGCCAGCCGACGCGGTAGGGCGCGGCCGTGGCCATCAGGAACATCTGAAACGCGGGGTTGTTGAACGGCGTCACGCCGCCGTCTTGGAACAGGAACGCGCACGAGCCGACGCGAATGGGCTCGGCGGGGAAGTAGGCGGGCGCGGCGGTGGAGGCGCGCACGAGCTGCCAGAGTGGCAGGCGCAGATTGCAGTTGGCCCGCGCGGGGTCGTTATAGATAGCCCGTGGATTGTTCGAGACCGGCCACGTCGACTGCGTCGTGGCATTGCGCATCATCAGCAGGAGCAGCGTGCGGAGGCGTTCCGAGCCGAGCGCCGTGTCCGCGCCGAGGACCGCGCGCAGCTTCGCCGAGAGACGGTCCTTCGCGTAGCGGTACCAAAAGCGCTGGAGCAGGCTGGCGCGGTGGAAGATGTCGCGGGCGCAGGTCCGGTAGAAGTCGTCGATCTCACCGGCCTCCATGCCGAGCGACAGGCACGCCGCAATGATCGCGCCGGTGCTGGTGCCGCCGATGAAATCGAACCAGTCGCAGAGCCGCAGTTGCGGGTTGCCGGTAGCGGTGCGCAGCAGGGTCTCGATGCGCCGCAGGATCTGTAGCGAGAGGACGCCGCGAATGCCGCCGCCGTCGAGCGAGAGGATGCGTTTGGGGCCCGGCGCCGCGATACGTTCGGTCAGAGTCACGCCCTAGCCATGGCACGCGTCCGGGCGCACCGGGGTTGCTGGACCGCATAACTGCAAGAGAACAGGAAGGATATTTTTTCAGAATAGGCGTGACCGGCGCGTGGATGCGATGCAGACACTCCGCGCGGAAAAGAAAAGAACTGCGGGCTTTGGAAAGCCCGCGCGGCTGGAGAGCCGCCCCACACAGGTCAGAAAAACTCGACCCGATCCGCGCCGCGCGTGATGTGCGAATGCACGGCGAAGGCCGGCGACGTTTCAGCGAAGTCCGAGCGCTGATGTGCGCCACGGCTTTCCTCGCGCGCCAGAGCGGCGCGGGCGATCAGGCCGGTGACGGTATGACGGTTGCGCACCTCGGCCTGCGCGCGCGTCAGCAGCGGCGATTCTTCGCACGCCATCGCATTCAACAGTTCGAGGACCTTACGCAGTTCCGGGCCGGAGCGCCGGATGCCGCAATACGTGCTGGCCAACTGACGAAGGGTGGCTTCGTCGCTATGCACCGTTTGGAACGGCGCGGGGATGTCGCCGCTCGCTTGCGCCGGCTGCGCTTCGGCGGCCATCGTACGGGCCGCGCGCGCGCCGAAGACCAGGCCTTCCAGCAGCGAGTTGCTTGCCAGCCGGTTGGCGCCGTGCACGCCCGTGCAGGCGGCTTCACCGGCGGCCCACAAACCCGCGAGCGTGGTGCGCCCACCCAGGTCCGTGGCCACGCCGCCCATGGCGTAATGCGCCGCGGGCCGCACGGGCGCGGGCTGCTCGTCGAGATTGATCCCGTGCGCGAGGCACGTCTCGAAGATGCGCGGAAAGCGGTTGCGGACGAAATCCCTGCCGTGATGCGAGAGGTCCAGGAAGACGTGCGCGGAACCGTCGGCGCGCATCTCGTCGGTGATGGCGCGCGAGACGACGTCGCGCGGCGCCAGTTCCTTCAGCGCGTGGTAGCGCGGCATGAAGCGTTCGCCCCTGGTGTTCAGCAGCACCGCGCCCTCGCCGCGCAGGGCCTCGGAAAGCAGGAAGCGCGGCGCGCCCTCGACGTGCAGGGCCGTCGGATGGAACTGAACGAATTCGACATCGCTGATGTCGGCGCCGGCGCGATAGGCCAGCGCGACGCCGTCGCCGGTGGCGACATCGGGATTGGTGGTGTCGACGAAGACGCAGCCCATGCCGCCAGTGGCGAGCAACACGGCACCGGCGTGGATGCGCACCAGCCGGCCGTTCTTTTCATCCAACGCCATCGCGCCGCGGACACGGGCGCCGTCCGTGACCAGGTCCAGCACGGCGGAAAAGCTGTGGAACTCGATGTGCGGCAGCGTGACGGCGTGCGCGTAGAGCGCACGTGCAATCTCGCGGCCCGTCGAATCGCCATGCGCGTGCAGGATGCGGTTGCGGCTGTGCGCGCCTTCGCGACCGAAGAGCAGGTGGCCGCCCGCGCGATCGAAGTCCGCGCCCCAATCGATCAACTGGCGGACCTCTACGGGGCCCTCTTCGACAAGCACGTGGACCGCGTCGGGCTTGCAGAGACCGGCGCCCGCGAAGAGCGTGTCGGCCTCATGCAGCGAAATCTCGTCATCGTCGGCGAGCGCGGCGGCGATGCCACCCTGCGCGTACTCGGATGAGGACTCTTTCAAACTGTCCTTTGCGACCACGAGCACGCGGCCGTGCGAGGACAACTCAATGGCGGCGCGCAGTCCGGCTACGCCCGCGCCCACCACCAGAAAATCGGTATCTATTTGCTCCACAAAGCCCTTTTCAAAACCTATGCTACCGCCCGGCCGGTTCCACAGAAACCGCGTGGGACAATAAATCATGCCTTCCTATCCCGTCACGACAGCGACCGAGCGCTACGACGCCATCGTCGAAAACGGCGCGCTGGGGCGGTTGGCGGGGGCGATTCCGGCGCGCACGGGACGGGTCTTCACCGTGACCACGCGCGACGTCTGGCAACTGCACGGCGGGGCGTTCGCCGCGGCGCTGGGCGCGCGCAAGTTCGAGACGCTGTTCTACCCCGGCGGGGAGGATCACAAGCGGCTGTCGAGCGTCGAGGCGCTGGCCGAGGAGATGCTCGCCAAGGGCGGCGACCGCGCTAGCCTGGTGATCGGTTTCGGTGGCGGCATCGTCACCGATCTGGCGGGCTTTCTGGCGGCCATCTTCATGCGCGGCGTGCCGTTCATTTCCGTGCCCACCACGTTGCTGGCGCAGGTGGACGCGGGCGTCGGCGGGAAGACCGGAGCGAACCTGAAATCGGGCAAGAACCTGATCGGCGCGTTCCACCAGCCGCTGATCGTGCTGGCCGACACGGCCGTGCTCGGCACGCTGCCCGAGCGTGAGCTGCGCGCGGGCTTGTTTGAAGTCCTGAAGTGCGGCGTGATTCGCAGCGCGCCGCTGTTCCGCACCATGGTGGACGAAAAGGATCTGGTGTTACGGCGAGACCCGGCGACGATCGAAACGCTGATCGCCGAGTCGGTCCGCATCAAGTGCGAAGTGGTCTCGGCCGACGAAAAGGAACAGGGCTTGCGCAAGATCCTGAACTTCGGCCACACGGTCGGCCACGCGCTCGAAGCGGAGACGCAATACGGACGCTTTCTGCACGGCGAGGCGGTGGCGCTGGGCATGAAGGCGGCGGCGTGGCTTTCGCTGTATGCCGGAAAGATCGCCGAGCCGGTAGCGCGCCAGATTGTCGACGCGGTCGATCTCTATGGGCCGGTCCCGCCGGCGGCGGATCTCAATCCGGAGCATCTGCTGGCGCGGCTGGCGAAAGACAAGAAGACGATCCGCGGGTCCGTGCATTTCGTGCTGGCGACGGGCATTGGAAGTACCGAAGTGGTTTCCGATCTCGACAACGCGCTGGTGCTCAAAGCGATCCGAAAGGCGATCGCATGAGCGTGGCGAAGGGGACGACCCCGACGGGCGCGGCGACCGAAGAGCAAGCCGCGCGCTGGGTGCGGGGCATGTTCGGGCGCGTCGCGCAACGCTACGACCTGCTGAACCACGTGCTTTCGTTCCAGGTGGACCGGGCGTGGCGAGCGCGGACGGCGCGTCGCGTGGAAGAAATTTTGCGGCGGCCGGAGGCGCGCGTGCTGGACCTGTGCTGCGGCACGGGCGACCTGCTGCTCGCGCTGGAGCAGCGGCGGCGCGGGCTGTTGCCGCGAGGGGGGGAAGGCGGCGCGCCGTTGATTTTCGGCAGCGACTTCTGTCATCCGATGCTCGTGGAGACGCGGCGCAAGGCGGGCAGACGCAACGCGCGTAGCTGCGTGTTTGAAGGCGATGCGCTGCAACTCCCGCTGGCCGACGCCTCGCTCGATCTGATCACGTGCGCTTTCGGCTTCCGCAATTTCGCGAACTACCGCAAAGGGCTGGCGGAATTGCGGCGCGTGCTGCGTCCTGGCGGGATGCTCGCGATCCTCGAATTTTCGCAGCCGCCGAACCGGCTGTTCGGAGCGCTATATGCGTGGTATTCGCAGCATGTCCTGCCGCGCATCGGCGCGATTATTTCGGGCTCGTCCAACGCGTACACGTATCTGCCGGAGTCGATCCGCAAGTTTCCCGGAGCGGAAGAACTGGCGGACGAAATGCGCGCCACGGGCTACAACGACGTGCGCTTCGAGCGGATGACATTCGGCGTCGTCGCATTGCACATCGGGCGCGTCTGACGCGCATGCTTCAGCTTCGAAACGGAGCCGCGACCGTGAGGGAGCGGTGGCATTCCTGCTTATCCATCGGTTGTTTGCCGCGCCAGTTGCTTGCCGAGCGCTTGCCTGTTCTCTCGCGTTCGCGGTGCGGTGCTGAGAGCAGATTAGCGGAACACAGGCGGGCTTTGGAAAGCCCGCGCGGCCTTACTGCGAGCGGGGAATGAAATGAAGATCGGCTAGCGTTTCCAGAACACCAAGTCGGTACGGCGCAGCCCGCGAAGTTTCCGGTTGAGCGGTTCGGAGTAGTACTTCGCGATGGCGGCGCCGAGCACGCCGGAGACGGCCGCGACGGCCACGAACCAGAGTGGCGACCAGGCGTAGGGGCTGCCCCAGGCGACGAACAATCCGGTCATGAGGACCACGACGAAACTGTGCGTCAGATAGACCTCGTAACTGTTCCGTCCGAACCAGCGCAGGGGCGCTGTCAGCCACGTGCCGGGTTTGCGGTCCTGTGCGATCACAATCAGCAGCAGCGCGGCGCCGAGCGCCAGTACGGTGACGTCCAGGCCGTGCTGATAGAGCCCAAGCTGTTTGCATTGGCGGCGGAAACACGTAACGAGGATCATCATCGCCAGTCCCGTCCAACGCACAGCGAAGGAGAGTTTTCGCGGCAGGCGGAAGCGCGCGGCGGCGAGCGCGGCCAGGCAACCGAGCGCGATGGCGTCCATGCAGGAGAGATAGGAATGATCGGCCCACAGCTCGTTCTGCGTCCACACGGTCCGCGCGAACGGCCCCGCGGCGACGAAGCCGAGCAGTAGAACAATCAGCGCCCAGTTGCGGCGCAGTAAATAGCAGACGAGCGGGAAGAGCAGGTAGAACGTCTCTTCCACGGAGAGCGACCAGAGGACGTCAAGGTTGGCGGGCAGGTAACTGTTCTGACTCGCTTCGAGCCAATTGACGTGGAAGGTCAGCGCCGCGAACATGGCGCGCGCCCAGGAGAACTTTGCGGGATCGATGACGAAGCCGTTGAGATGCGCGAAATGCAAGGCGCTCGAAACCGCGAGGAGCGCCACCAGCAGCGGGGCGATGCGCGCGAAGCGCATGCGGTAGAAGCCGCGGATGGAGATGTCTCGCAGCGCGCCGTAGCGGCGCAGGCAGTTCGACGTAATCAAGAATCCCGAGACGGCGAAGAAGACGATGACGCCGTTGTAGCCGTTCCAGACGAGGATGCGGAACAGGTCCAGGGCGTGTGGCCAGCCGCTTTTCAGGAACGCGCCGAGTGGGCTTTTGTCGAGCGGAACGCGGATGTTGACGTGGAGGACGATGACAGCCAGAATCGCCAGGCCGCGCAGCACATCGATTCCGTCCAGACGTGGGCGGGCGGCGGTGAGGGCCGTCGCCGGCGCGGCTTCCGTGCTCGCCCGATCGCAGGCTGACACGCTGGATGAATCCATTCTGTTTATTTTCTCTGAACGGAAGGGACGGCCGCGCGCACGCAGCGGCGAGTTTACATCTGCTGTGATTTGCCAGTGCGGCTATGTCCGGCAGCGTAGAAACGCAGGCGCGATCGTGAAGGAGCCGCGCACGTCCTCCGGACCGTCAGTGACGTGCAACACGCTTGCGCTCTTTCGCTCGCGGTTCTTGGAGTAATTTCAGAAATACGGCAGGCCATTGATCGTTCGCAATCTTCAGGGGCTGAAGCCCTATTCCGTTCGGCACGGGACGGCACGACTGAAGTCGTGCCCTGATACGGAGCCGACATCGGCAAACACGCGCCCCCATGCATCAGCGCCTGTTGCGGGGCGGAAGCCGTGCGCCCGCAGCTTCCGCGTTTCCAGCAAGCGGCTCGTCCGAGCGTCGATCCGGCGAGCGCAACGTATCAGCACCAGTTGCGGAGTTGAACAGACCGCCGGCCCCGCCACGCAGCGGGCGGCCCGGCAAGGGCGGTCTACGCTGATCCAGAAACAGGTCTAAAGACTGGCTGAACGCGGCGGGCTCGGGAGATGTCAAGGCCGATGCATGGTTTACACTTTGTGCCGGGGACATGGTTTACACTTTTGGGCTTTACGGCAGTGGCTTCCATTCGTCCTTTCGGCCTCGTATCAGTCGGTTTTGGGCGGAGGCGA
>Ga0183098_10266_pt1 | contig 147844 bp, 119 predicted proteins | sample BioMet9_FD_128884 | JGI IMG/M metagenome (GOLD analysis project Ga0183098, IMG submission 128884) | Microbial communities from bioreactor (seeded with sewage sludge) at Lawrence Berkeley National Lab, California, USA - Biofuel... | ecosystem: Engineered > Bioreactor > Anaerobic > Unclassified ...
TACAAGGAGATCTTCAAAAGCGAGGATATACTCATGTAAATATGTCTTTAAGCACAACAAATAAACCCTAAAAAGGGCAGTGCTTAAAAACTAAATTACATGAATATCAAATACATATTTCTACCCCACTTTCACTTTAAAATTATTATACTATATTTTAACTGCAATCTCAAGACATGAAACAGGATTATGTTCTACTCAATTTTTGAATAGCGTCTTCTTCGGAAGACACAAAGAAGATATCTCTTCCTCTATTGCTTTCATATATAAAATCTTTCAGCGGTTTGCTTGTATATACTGAAAAGTCTCCAACAATCGCAAACTTAAACTGATAATTGATAAATTTTTGCAAAATTTCACCCGCAATCCTCGTACTCAAAACAAAAAAGTCCGGGGTCACCGCATCTTTGTTCAATATAATGGAATGGCTTCCTGTTTCATAATTTACAGACATCATGAAATCCAGTGCGGACTGCACGTCTGAAATGCAAACCGCATCGCTGCTTACAATAGCTATTTCTTTGCCGTTTGCCGTAATCTTCTTTATATCCATGATTTAATTTACCTCCCTCAGTGCTTATGATTAGAAGTTGCATTAAACTATTTTTTCTTTGCGATATAAAATACATAACTGTAATAATCCTTAAACCTATTATACAAATCAGCCTCAACCTTACCTGCTTCAACGAATTCTTTAACCTCATCAGCATAATTATACTTTTTCAGGAATGCTTCCGCGTTTTCCAAAAGCGGCTGATAATAATTATCTATCCAGCACTTATCATCCAGCGCAAAATGGGCGACGGAAGTATATCCGCATTTCTCAATAACTGATAGCTTATTTTCGATTGTATCTATCTCCGAATAGGCATTAACCCAATACTGCTCGATTTCCTCCGGTCTTGTATCGGTCAGCCATGAGATTTCGGAGACAGCGATATATCCGTTAGCCTTCAAATACTTTCTCCACAGAGACAACCCCTTTTCAAAACCGATGTTGTAGATAGCCCCCTCCGACCATATTACATCGAAATAATTTTCATCAAAGGTTAAGCCATCCATCAGCATCTCTTTTGTTGTTATACGGTTAATAAGGTTATTCTCTTTTGCATTATTCTGCAGCTGATCCAAAAATTGCGGCAGCATATCGACAGCTGTTATTTGTGCAGCTGTGTTTTTTGCAAGGGTTATTGTCTGACCTCCAGATCCACATCCAATGTCCAATACTTTCGATTTTTCATTTAACTGCGGAATATAGCTTAGCGCTTTTAATGTCGCTTCTTCACTGCCCGGCCCCTGCCGTTCGTTATCCTTGTGATACTCTATGATTAATTCTAATAAATCCATTTTAATTTTCCTTGTAAAATATCTATTTTTTCTATCTCCCTTAAATTGGGGTTTATCGCGCTCCTTGCTTCAGTGATTTAATTAGCAACATCATCGGTCGCCGCATTTCATCTGACATACCCGGAATCCCCATCATATCGACACTCGGCGTCGCTTCTTCAACAGCTTCCAGCCGGAATCCGGCGTTGATGAGTCCCGAAAGAATTTGAGTCAGTGTGTGGTGCTGTTTCGTGACATCCTGTCCAAGAAAATGGGTAACTCGCTCTCCGGGATAAAAGTAATCATCAACAGGCCAATACTGAGGCTTGCCGTTTGCATTATAAATCCAGTCCTGGTTCACACCCGCCGTAAAGACAGGGTGTTCGATGTTAAGAAGAAAAATGCCATCCGCCTTTAGCGTCAGATATACTTTCCTAAAAATTTCGTCAATATCTGCAATATAATGAAGTACCAGATTGGAAATCACGCAATCGTATGAATCGGCGGGATAATCATATTCTTCCAGTCCGCAGACCCGATAGGTAATTTTAGGATCGGCATTTTTTTCTTTTGCCTCATGTATCATTTTCTCGCTTAAGTCGATACCCAGCACCTGCTTTGCACCGCACTCAACCGCATATTTGCAGTGCCAGCCGTAACCGCATCCAAGATCGAGTACGCTTTTGCCGCCTAAGTCAGGAAATAAGGCCTTGAACTGATGCCATTCGCCCGCTCCGGATAAGCCTTGTTGACTGCGTGACATTTTTGCATATTGGTCAAAAAATTGTTTTTTATCATAAATGTTGTTCATATTCTCACCTAATTCGTGCAGTTAATATCTTCCAGAATGAATGTTCATCAATCATTCGGAAGAATATCTTTCACTTCGTTAATCAATTGCTTTAGCTGCACACAGGCATTTACCCCATCTGTTCCGGCTACCGCAAAAATTGAATTTACTTTATCTTTGTATCCAAGTGGGTGAATGTTAAAATGATCTATCATGCCGACTGCCTTTTTTTCGTTTAGGCAGTATTCTTCATTTACTGCAAACAACACCTGGTTGAGCGCTGAAATTACCCGTACAATATGGGCAGTAACATAATAAACATCGTTTTTCTCGGCGTTACTTTCCGCAAACATTAAAGAAAACTCTGCTTCAAACGCAAAGAAACCAATAATAGCTCTTTTCAATTTTTGCGGGTATTTTTCCGCTACTTGCTTCAAGGTTGATATATTGCCCTCTTTATCCCACAACACTTTACAAACTGCCAGTTCTCCCATATACATCACATTCATATAGGCATGAGGATGTCCCGTTTGATAATGCGCGGAAATAGCCCCTTGCTGACATTCGGCAATCACATTTTTTACTCTATCCGCGTCACGCAGAATAAAGTCAACATGGTATCCGTTAATAACGAGCCAACCCCCGCCATTCACCCATTTACCCCATTCACCGGGAGGAACAACCAGATTATCCCGATGTTTATCATCTATTAGTTGAGCTGCCTTGTTTAAAGATACAAGGTCAAGTGTGGCTTTATCGTAATAGATACCGATATCAATATCCGATTCAGAGGAATGAGTGCCCCTAGCACGCGAGCCACCAAGCACAATAGCTTGGATGCCTGAAACATCCGCCAATGCATATACAACTTTATCTAATATTGTTTTAATTTCATTCATGTAACTCACCTCATCATTTTAATGCGTACTTCAAATCCGATTTATTGCTTTAAAAACAGCTCGTTTTTATTGTAACATCCAACTCGACCACACAACCCTGTAAAAATCAAAAAACATCTAAATCGACCACTCGCCAGGCCCCAAAAAGCCGAAACATCTAAATCGACCACTCGTTAAGCACCGACATCTAAATCGCTCTCTCACGGGCAAAATCGTGTCTTTGGACTTATTCCCATGAACCGATATTTTTGCGATTTTCACACATCGGAATTTTACTTTCAAACCCCGAAAGCACCAGTATTGCTGGACTTTTTACACACCCGTCAATTTACCCTCGACATCAATACCACGCACTCCACGTGGCTCGAGAGGACAGAATGAATGTCATTTGAGCGTATCCGTTCTCGGAAACATATCCACTACGTTTTTGGCACTATCGGTAGGCGGGAACATATCGACCTTCAACTATCACACCATTAAATGTGTTTAGTTAATAATATCGCCTTTGTTTTTAGCTAAATTTTCATGCCATTCTCGTCGCTTAGTAGCTGTCGGTTTCGTCCACTCTGTTTCTTCACCAATAATTTTTAAAGGTTCTTGTGAGCGATAAGAACGCGTTAAGTTACCAGGGAACTTTTTGTCAGTAACATTTGGGTCGTTTTCAAATTCACCTGTAGGTTCTACTATATAAACGCGTTCTCTTCCTTTTCCTTTTGCTAATGCTGCTGCAAGACCTGCCCCATTGACATTAGCAGTGAAATAAATATGGTTCATTTTAAGCCCAGGTTTGTAATTTGAATTTCCACCCGCTATCAGAAAATCACCAACTTTCAAATCTGCCTTTGTCCCATGGTAAAATGGGCCTTTATCTGTTAGTGCACCATTATATGATTTGGCCAATTCATAATTTCTAGTTGCCTGTTCAGAATCACCCAACTCCTCATAACAGTTGGCAATGTTTATATACAACGTGGAGTAAGCACTCTTAACGTTATCATCATCTATATTTTGTGCACACTGTAAGGATGTTTCCATCCATTTTAATTTATCTGTAATATTTTCTTGTATACGAGCTAAATGATAAGCTGCGATAAATCTTTCATAGTCATCCGTTGCTTCGTGCCATGCTTTATGAAACATCGCAATCGCACCCTCACTGTTTCCACAGTCCTCCAATCCCATCCCACTCATGCAGATTTTAATAATAACGTTATTTGGATCAAATTTTTTATTCATCTAATCTTACCTCCAAATTAATTGAATGTTATGATGAGTATATCCAGAACTTCAACTGCTCAAGATCTTCTCCATTGGCTTGCCTTTTGCCAATTCGTCGATTAATGAAGCAGACCAAAATAATCACTATCCCAAATCCCCCAACAAATCTCACTAATATACTATCGAAGTATAGCAGTTGAAATTCAGAACGAACAGTCTATATTTGCAATTTTGTATATGTTATAATTAAAGTGAGGAAGAGTATATTATCAGTGAAGTTAAGCTTTTATTGTTTCGGGGGTGCCTAGCACAACCCGAAATTAGCTACGCCAAACATTCACCAATCGTACCGTTTACGAAAAGGGCACTCTTAATAGGAGCGCCCTTTTCGTAAACATTGATGTAATTAATAGTCTTTTTTCTTTACTGGAATCCAAATTTCGCTTCTATACTTAGGATTCCCAGTGTCTGGACTCTCACTCCATAAAATTTCAGGACCTTCAACCGCCTCGTATCCTGATGATGGAAACCACTCTGAATATATCCTACCCCACACATTTTGAAGTGTTTCCGGGAATGGTCCAATCGATTCAAATACAACCCAAGTACTAGCATCAATTTTTAATACATCAAATTCTGCTGTTTCATCACTTGAAGTTGCTACACCGATGTAATGATCTAGTTCTCCTCTTTCTTCCATTCTTCCTTCCGAGAAATTAGTGGAAGCACTAATAATACCTGTTGGTTCTACATTTGAAATTGCTTTTAATTGTTTAATAACATCCGTGGTTAAAAGTTCAGTCATTTTTGCAATCTCTGGATTGACACCTTTAAAAATAATTGGAACTCTCTTCTTAAATCCTACTAACTTAAAAGGTCCTTTCTCAACAATACGATAGTTCATTTCGCATCCTCCTTTAATTGATAATTGAAAGGTCATTCGAGGATAAGCTTTTAATTGTGTATTCTCACTCCTTGCCTCAGAAGGGAGAATGCCATGCAGAGAATGAAAAGCACGGGAAAATGAATCAGCCGAATTATAGCCATATTTGACGGCTACATCAATTATTCTCAAATCCCTATCTTTCAAATCAAGTGCAGCCAACGTCAGTCTTCTTCTCCGAATATATTCTGATAAACTTATGCCTGCTAAAAAAGAAAACATCCGCTTGAAATGATACTCTGAACAATATGCGATTTTAGATACTTCAATATAATCAATTTCCTCTGTTAAGTGCTCTTCAATATACTCCAATGCATTATTCATACTTCTTAAAGAATCCATCAAACAACCTCCTTTCATCATCAATATTATCAGAGGATGCATTTATCCATCCGACAATCTGTGCACAGTATTGTCGATTCCCTTACATGTAATTAGTATCGTTAAACTAAATTTATCTTTGGGATGTTTACAACAGGAATCCTTTACTTTTCTTCAGTGTATCTTTCTTGCTGCAAAAATTCCTTTGCTTCGCTAAGGCATAAATCCCAATGACTCTTTCTTCAAAGTCAGCTTCATCTAGCCTTGCATTGCTATCTTCTCTTATTCGTTCCAACAGTTCACTTCCAAATCCAGAAAGGGAATCTTTAATAGAACGTGCCGTATCTTTTCCTCCTCTAAATTCTAATTAAATCGGAATTTGTCAGTTACTTGTATTCACTCGGTACAGGAATATTAAATCTCTCGCACAATAGTTTTACATCATGCATATCATTTTCATCATGCTCATAGCCCAGATGAAATAACACTTGATTTTCAGCATCGATACATCTTACCGTTTTATCGCCTATTTTCCCAATGCCGCTAAAGACTTCTGGAGGATATGCTTCTCCCTCAAAAACAATGTATCCTTGTTCGTTGAATTTAAATATATGAAGATCAATTATCCTACCTTTACTATCCTTATAAACCGTATGAGATGTGGTGGTATATGCTTCGATAACTTCAGCAAAGCCATATTCTTTTAATATTTCAATAAACTTTTTACCATTACTTTCTTCCACAAATAAATCAATATCGTTGTGTACTCTTGTTTCTTCTTCTAATAGAGCATCTACTCCCCAACCACCATCTATCCAAATGTTAATATCATTTTCTTCAGCATATGTTATTATCTCAATGGCATCAGTTTTACTTACCATGTAATCCCTCCGTTCAAATTAAATCTATAAGTGATAAATCTCAAAGCTATTTCTCCTAATAATATAATGTCTATTGTTCCAATCAAAGCTAAAGATGAAGCTTGCCTTCTTTAGCTCGCAATAATTAGAGCTAAATCGAGATTCCAGCACCCCCTAGATTTAAGTTCCCTTTTGTGCCGTGGTAGAAAGGCCCCAAGTCTAGGAATTTTTCATGAATTGCTCTAACCCTGCTTTGGATGTTAACATTTCAAGATTATTAAATATTTCCTCTTCGCTCCAGTTCCACCATTGTAGCTTTAGCAAGAATTCAATCTTTTCGTCACTAAAGCGTTTTTTGATAAACTTAGCTGGATTCCCACCATATATTGTATATGGCTCAACACTTTTCACTACTGTTGAATTAGCGGCAATAATCGCACCATCACCAATTTTAATACCCGGCATAATGGTAACATTTTGACCTATCCATACATCATTGCCAATCACTGTATCTCCCTTAAAAGGAAGTTGTTCAATTGTAGGAGTCACCTTTTCCCATCCATGGCCAAAGATATTAAAGGGATAGGTTGTAATTCCATCCATTCTATGATTTGCACCATTCATAATAAACTTAACACCCTCTGCAATTGCACAGAACTTTCCTATTATAAGTTTATCCCCTAGAAATTCGTAATGGTGCTCTATATTATCATAAAATTTCTCCGGTGTTTTTTTATTATCGCTATAATAGGTATATTCCCCAATCTCCACATTGGGTCTTTTAGGTAGATTGCTTATAAAACAAACCGTCTTTATATTTTCATTTGGATAAAGTTTTTTCTTATCTGGTCCTATCATAAAATATTAGCTCCTTTAATCTTTAATTACTTCATTACCTTAATTCGTTTCTTATTTGCTCTTTCCATTTATTAATATTAACGATTGCATTTTGCTCCCGACCTAAATATATATCTTCAATTGTCATAGGCCAAAGTCTTAGTTCACGCTTTCTTGCGTTGCTTGGTAAAGGGTTTGTTATTTTGCTTAATGACTTTACTATTTCTCGATTTTTCTTAAGAATATATGGTGTATCCCAATCATTATCAAAAGCGTTAATAAAAAGATTTACTAAATTTGTATATCCTTCTTCAGTAAAATTCGAAGGATGCTGGATCATATAGCACGAAACAAGCCAAAAATGTAACTCATATAGCTTTGGATCATTATGCTCCCATACAAGAGGGAACCCGAATAGCTCATGGCATGAAAAACCATCGGTCTCTTTAGCTCCACATTCTATACATCTCCCAGATTTCATGACTGTGTTATTATCAACCACCTATAACCAACCTCCCTTATTTAAATTATTTTAATATTCATTAATGTAATGTTTGCCAAAGAAAAAAAGTCTTTTTACTTTAACAACGAAGCCGCCAGCCAGAGAAGACTATTCTGACCAGCGACTACCTTAAGTTTAATGTTTCAGATTTATTTTCTTATCACTAATTTCATAAATCACATCAGCCACATTATCAAGCAACCGTTTGTCATGGGTGATAAACACTATAGTTCCAGCATACTCCTTCATTAAAATTTCCAAAGCCTCTAAGCTTGGTATGTCAAGGAAGTTGCTTGGTTCATCCATTAGTAGGATGTTATATCTGCCCATAAGCATTTTAGCTAGCAACAATTTTATAATTTCTCCGCCGCTTAAAACAGATAAACTTTTCCCAATATCGTTTTGTTTAAACCCCATCGATGCTAGCACTGAACGAATTTCTGAAACATTGTAATCACTATCTTCCTGCATAAACTCCAATACTTTCTTATTACTGTCGTACTTGTAACCATTTTGTGCAAAGTAGCCTATTTTTGCCTTAGGTGAAATAGAAATTCCATCTTCATGGTTTAAGATCATTTTGATTAAAGTTGTTTTTCCTGTTCCATTACCACCAGTTAATGCCACTTTTGCGCCAAGCGGAATTTGAAAAGATACATTTTCAAACAATACTTTATCTCCAAATATTTTATTAATTTCCTTACCGACAATAGGATATGGATTGTGGAGCTCCAATGCTTTACTTTGCCTGAAACGAATCCTACGAATATCTTCTGGAGCTTCTACACTTCCTAAGGCCGCAATCCTATGTTCTAGGGATTTAGCGGCATTATGCATCTTTTTTTCCTTACTTCCTATTGATTTTTGATGAGCTAAACGCCCTCCGCCTTCAGTACTTTTTTTCTTTGAAGCACCTTTTGCCTTCTGTCCTATTTTACGAGCCTGTTTTCGCTTTTCCTCTGCAGCCCTTTCCAATCGGGCACGTTCCGCAACAAATTGTTCGTATTCTGCAGCTTGGCTCTTGCGTTCTTCTTCTTTCTGGCGAAGATAATCAGAATAGTTTCCCCAATACTCAGTGATTTTGCCATCTTTCAGTTCCCATATTTTATCTACTACCTCATCAAGAAAATAACGGTCATGGCTAATAACTAACAGTGCACCTGTAAAATATTTTAACTGTCCAATTAGAAAATCAATTCCTTCACGGTCTAAATGACTCGTAGGTTCATCCGCTAAAATACCATGAACCTGTGCTGATAAAGCCTGTGCTATTTTAAGCCTTGTTTCTTCACCACCGCTCATGGTCTGTATATCTAATTGTTCAACACCAAGCTTTCCTACAAGTGCAAAATCTTTTTCTTTCTGCAAAGTTACTTCGTCCAACTGAGGGATATAGGCAAGTTCACCCAGACGATTTAATTTACATCCTGGGGGAGTTAATTCTCCTAAAAGTACCTTGAGTAGAGTGCTTTTCCCTGCACCATTTGCTCCCACTAAACCAATACGGTCATAATCATATACTTCTAATTCATCTATATCTAAAACATCGCGTCCTTTGAATTCCACACGAATGTCTTTTGCTTTTAATATCAATTCCATAACATTATCCTCCTGTCTATAATCGCATGTTTTCATTTGCTTGTACGCAGGGAAAACCCTGCGATTTAAGCAGGAAGAATTACATGAAAATAAGATACATAAATATCCCTCCAATATTGTTTATTTTAAATCTAATTTTCTAACCTCAGTTATCATGGGGCAAACTATAGCAATGCCAATAATTAAAATACCTGATAGTAAAAACCAATGATTTACACCGATCCTATCAGCAAAGAACCCAGAAAGAATTAACCCAATTGGCATTGCAAGTGACATGATACTTCCGGTCAAAGAAAATACACGTCCTAAATATTCAGGCTTAATTTTCTCCTGAAAAAGAGCTGTTTGCACACCGCTATAAAACGGCACCGAAAGCCCCATTATTGCACAGCAAACTACAAATATAACAAATCCACTTGGAGGAAGTATTCCTGAAACGGCTAAACTGGCCCCCATTATAAAAAACGAACCTGTTATTAGTAGTACACGCTTTTTGAAACTTCCTAATCTCCCCAATAGTAAGCCTCCTACTAGCATTCCAGATGCAAAAGCGATTTCGGTAATAGAAATATGCACAGGTGTTCCATTAAAGTATTCCATGCTTATTAAAGGAAATAGTGCATTAATTGGCATATAAACAAAAGTATATATTGTTCCTAAGAGTAATAAGGCAAATAATCCTTTGTTTTGTCTCAGTACGACAATTCCTTCTTTCATTTCTCTTATGAAATTTGGTTTCAAGCTTTGCACTTGATCGCCCAGCTTAGGAATCCGTACAATTGCCACCGTAATAGACGCAATCACAGCACCTAATACATCGATGGCAATAATAGCATTTAATTCCCAAACAGAATATAACAATGCTGCAACCGCCGGACTAACAATATAGCTTATAGACTGCAAAGACTGACTATAGCCTGCGCATTTCGTAAGCTGCTCTTCTGGTACTAAAAGTGGCGTAACTGCATTGAGTGCTGGGGTATGAAAAGCTGTTCCAACGCTGCGGATAAACAATACTACCATAACCATCCAGACAGGTAACTCCATATACAAAGCAACAATAGCCAGCACTGCCCCAGCTGCTGCGATAATTAAATCAGCACCAATCATTATCTTCTTCCTATCATGACGATCCACTAATACACCTATGGCAGGTCCAAAGACCGCATAGGGTAAAAAACCTACTAGTGAAGCCATAGACAAGACCATCGCAGATCCTGTTTTTTCTGTAAGGTAAAAAATAATCGCCATTTGCAGGATAGCACTAGTGATTAAAGAAACTGCCTGCCCTGCCCATATTGTAATAAACTTAAGTTTCCAATTGTTGTATTTTTCCATTTATATTTTCTCCTGCATAATTATTTTGCTTGAATTTCTATTTTGAATAGCATTCTAGGCAATAAAAAATGCAGGCCTAAATCCACAATGTGGCTTTTGGTCTGCATACATACAATTTGGAAACATTCATATTAAAGACACAGTTAAATAAAGGTATAGTTAAATAACCTATATTCTGACCGCAACTAATGAATGCTCAATATCGTATAAATAAGCACAACAAAAAAGCCTATCATCGGGGATAGATTCTGCCTTTTTTATTGCCAGCTTATCTTAAACGCATTGAGGCTGTCATAGTTTCGGTTCCTCCTGAATTCTTATTTGTATCAGCGTATATTTTATCACAATAAGGTTCTATATTCAACACAAAAAATATAAAGGAAGGAAATACCGCCAAAGGCGATAGTTTCCTTAATTGCGGTTGACTCAATAATCTATATCATTTCTTCAATCTTCACACCTGACTTAAACTCCACCTCAATCCTGTCATCGCGGATCGTAACTTTTTCAATAAGCCGCCTTACCAACTGCTCATCATACTCCTCTAACTCGTGAGACTGTTCATTTAAGAAAGCAGTCATTTCAGCGATTCGTTGCCTTTTTCCTTCACGCTCGGCATTTTCTACAAGTGAATTTTGCTTCATCTCCCGAAGGCGGTATATCTCATCAGCAACATTATCGTAGTCATTTTTTGACTTTGCCTGTTTAAGAAGCTCTATCTGCAATTCTTCCAACTTGCTATCAAGCTCATCCGTATCATTATCACTTTCTTCATTAAATATAGTGTCGATATTTTTCTGTAATGTTGAAATACTTCAATTTTTTGATCAAAATGTAAAGGAGCAAATTCATCACTTGACAAACTAATAATTTCAGACACATCAACAAATTTTTTATAGATCAAATTTTCTATGATCCTTCGTAAATATACAAAAGACCCGATTCCTATTCCATTTGCGAATAGTCCAATCGCCTTAGCATAATCTCGATACTCTGACCCCAAAACTTTACGATACTTTTTTATTTCAGGGATTGTCATGTCGGCCACAGAAGGATACTGTCCTACCTTAATGATTTTATTGTCCGTTGTAATCAAATCAAAAATAATGGTATGCATTCCATCTCTCGTACAACGATATGTCATAGAATACCGTCTATTCAAAAAGCCTCGAAATAAATCCTCCGAACTTGGCTTTCTCGTTCTACCTGTTTCTTCATTTGGAAACGCAATCCGCATAATGCCTGTTTCTTCCCGAACTTCACAATTGCAATATTTGAACACCCTGTTCGTTCCACAATTAACGCAATAGCAATCAATATTGTTATCTGTGTATTCATTTTTAGAAAGATATTTTTGCATTTCAGCTAAATCTTCAACAGATATATCTACACTATCATAAAGCCCCTTGTTCACTAATAAATCTTCAATTTTATCCATTAAAATGCCTCCATTAACTTAACTCACAATAACCATGACTTTACAACACCCGTATGAGGGCAGTTAGAACATCATACATTTTATATAAGCCCTCACTCAATTCTCTTCAAAAGCTCTTTAGGTGACAACTTCCAGAAACCTTTCTCTTGACGGAGCAAATCCACAGTTCCATGACCAATAATATAATCCTGAGCCTCCTGCTGAGATAATGCTTCTGTACTCATGAGATATGATTCCAGTTCCCGGCAAGGGTGATTTATAGTCTTTTCAATTCTTAGCTGTTCTTGAGCTTCATACTCCCTTAAACAATAATATTTCTGCAAAAGGCGTATTATCTCCAGATCTTTAACCTTTGCTTCATACAAAGCAGATGTCAAAATAGATATTCCAGCTTCTCGCTCCTGCTGTACCGTTTCATCCTCATGTCTCAATACAGCTTCCCTTGTTGCATCAAGCAAAAAATATCCAGCACCAGCAAGATAATCTCCAAATGATTTAGCCATTGTGCCACCACCTTCTATTCATCAGCTTGCTTTTTATAGGATTGCTCTATCAATTCCATAATATCGTCAATCTCTGAAGTGTGCTCGAAGAACACCTCAACATCGCCGTTACCCCATCTCCCAAGTCCGGTTATATCCTTGCACAGGCCTTTAGGATCATGAATCTCTGAGAACTTCATATTCAGAGAAATACGCAGGCGCTGTTTCTGAACAACAATATCCACAAAGTTCGTATCTAACTTATAAGCTATATATAGTTTCTTAAACTCACGTTTAACATCTGGCGAAAGATTACAGATGCGCCTGTCAAGCATATCAAACAGCGTTTTTGTGAAAGCATTGATATCATAGGAATCAATTGTGTATTTCTGAGCGGGCTTCTCATCCACCTGGTACGGAGCAAGCTCACTGTCACTAATTCCGGGATACTCCCATATCTGTTCTGCCTTATCCGCAAGCTGCTTAGCACGCTCTTTGATGTGCTGCTCATTCCACTCAGTCAGCTTGACAAGATATGCATTCAGACGAAGCGCACTTTCCTTGAAGCCGCCGGTCATATCCATCTTGCTGTTGAACGGATCTGATGGATCAATAAACGGCTTGTCACTCATCTCAGAATTGTAGGCTGTGAGAGTCAGGTTGCCGATAGTATGCAAATAGGTCTTTTGTACTTCCTTCCAGTTCGGCCCAAGCATAGTCTTCCACTCATCACGTGGATTGCTGTTTTGCGGCATGATGTGCTCAATCGTATAATTTTCGATAATAATCGGAGCTTTATTGCCAAAGTTCTCAAGGTGGCTGAGAATAAAGTTGCGAGACCGCATATTGTAAATATCGCGTGATACAAAGGCTTTACCGAATTTATCATCGTCCGGAAATTCCTTGTAATCATCGCTGAGCACAAAGAACGCTTTAATAGAATTCATATAGTCATCGCTCTTGATCTCGTTACGAAGAGTAGCGAATGTCTTGTTCAGGGAGTTTGTCGGCATATCACAGATGCTTCTACGAAATACATAGCTGATGCACATGTTGATGATCTCAATAAGGTTATCCTCAGAGATTATTCCCTCAGCGCAATCATTATGTACTTTCAGCAAGAACGGGAAAGCAACCTCCATCCGAAGGTCGCCGACATCTGAGTAAAGTGCTTTCAGCCTACTGTTATCACTGCGTGCAAATACCATGTTTGTATAGTACTTTGCGTAAGTCAGAAGATCAGCACACAGTTCCCTGATAGTGGCAAACTCGCAGTTCAGATGATAGGTCTTGAAGGTGTCATAGACCCTGTCAATTTTAGGTATCCGCACCATCTTCATTGTCAGATAATCACGGAAAAACTTATCCATAACGGAATCCTGCTTTTCGTAGTCAAAAAGCAGTTCCATAGGACGCCACATGTGCTCATATACATACCGTTGCTCAAACGGTTCCAGTCCCATCAATACATAATTTCTGATCAGGTCAGATTCCGACAGTTCTTTTCCTGTGGAGTTCAGGCTTTCAAATATTGCCTGTGCGTCATCAACGTTACGATCCAGTGTGATATTTACAATCTGCAGTTTTCCGATGGCCTCGTACACATCCTTTGGCTGCAACTCAAGGTCTGCGATCTTCCCGGCAAAGAAATTAAAATTGGAAATGAGACGAGACTGGCTCAAATCCGGAATGGGTTTTTTCTCCACAAGATCAATCAACAGCTTTCTATCTGTCTCCGTCAGAAGTAACTTATAACGGTCATCTCCATCCTCATACTCATTTTTCAGTAGCATATTATCAATACGTCGGGAATTGATGGATGTATCTTCTGGATGTGCCTCTGCATAATCACGCAGAGCAATCAATAGCAAGCTCAAAGTTGTAAGCCTCTGCTGCCCATCAATAATCATATATTTTTGAACACCAGTTGGCATAGCCTGTTCCGCGATATTGACTATTGAGCCAACAAAATGGCCAACTTTACCTTTTTTCTGCATCTCAACAATATCGTTCCAAAGACGGCTGCACTGTTCTATTTCCCAGCTATAGTATCTTTGATAAACCGGAATAAGAAACTGTTTATTCCCGTTTAAGATGGAGTAGATATTTCCTTTTGTTGCATCCATCTCATTCGTCCTCCTTCTTACCATATGGTACCGGATTTTCAGCTACCTTAGCCATTTCAGGCTCATTATTGAAGTATTGGATTTTTTCCCGAAAATCACCGTTTTCCGCGTCGCTGTTATCTGTCCAAAGCTCGCATTGCGTCATGACTGTCTGAACAGCGTCATCCATACCTTCTGGCGGGTACTTATGTTTCTTAAGAAGACGTTTTATCATCATTCGCATTTTTGCCCTTGCAGAGTCTCGCTTCTGCCAGTCAATCGTTCTGTTTTTACGTAAAGTTTCAGTCAATTCCTTTGTTATTGCGATCAACTCGTCGTTCTGATAAAAATCCTTTATTGCTTGTGGTTTTGTGAGTGCATCATAAAAAGCAAGTTCATCTTCAGAAAGGCCCAACTCATCTCCTGCATCGTGTGCCTCTCTGATTTGTTTTGCAAGTTTTAGAAGTTCTTCTATAACTTCTTCATTTGACAGCATTCCATTCAGATAACGGTTCATGACACTCTGAATGATTTCGCTAAATTTTTCTGATTTAACCACATTTGTGCGTTTATATACTTGTACCTGCTCCGCAATAAGCTTTTTCAGTAATTCCACCGCAAGGTTCTTTTCTTTCATTTTTGAAATCTCATCAAGGAATTCCGGATCAAAAAGTGAAACATTTTCTTTTACATCTGAGAATAAATTTATAACTCCTTCACTTTTTATACTTGATCTCAGTAGTTCATTGATTCTGGAATTCATTTCTGGTAAAGAAATTTTCTTGCCTTCACCCTGGTTCATAAGACGCATGACAAGAACTCTGACCGACTCAAAAAAAGCAGCTTCAATTCGCAATTCACGTTCCACCAATGAGGAGCATAGAGATAGAGCCTGCCTCAAGAGCAACGCTTCTTTAATAAAATCATTACGTTCTCTCTCTTTATCTACACCTATGATAAAGTTAACAGCTCCCGTAATGGATCTTGAACGCTCCAAATCCGTGCCTGTTGCAAATTTAGAATAGTCATACCCATGGAATAGGTCACGGCAGATTGATAATTTTTCAAGAAACTTCGGGTATGCTACTTTTGCGACATCTGTATCTCCGTAATTATGTTTATCGCGAGCGGTATAGTCATTCATTGCCTGCTTAAGAGCTGCAGCAATACCTACGTAGTCTACAATCAACCCGCCCTCTTTATCTTTAAAGACCCGGTTCACACGGGCAATGGCCTGCATCAGATTATAGCCTTGCATTGGCTTATAAACGTACATCGTAGCAAGTGAAGGAACATCAAAGCCTGTCAACCACATATCCACGACGATTGCAATCTTCATTTGACTGTTGTTATCCTTGAATTCCTTGGCAAGTTCATCACGTCTATGCTTATTTCCAATAACTGCGCGCCAATCCTCAGGATCTTTATTGCTTTCCGTCATTACGACTTTGACCTTTTCTACCCAAGCCGGACGCAACTCCAGTATCTTTCGATAAATTTTCATGGCAATTTCTCTGGAATATGCCACTATCATAGCCTTTCCAGTCAACAAATCAGCACGATAATTCTCGTAATGATCAATAATGTCGCTCGCAAGCGAATCAATCGTAGCATCATTTCCAAGAACGGCTTCCATTTGTCCGAGCTCTTTTTTGCTCTTCTCGATAACCTCTGGATCTGCATTGTTTGCCATGATGTCATATTCCTGATCGATTAAATGTAGCGTAGACTCATCAAACTTAAGCTTAATCACACGGCTTTCGTAATAAACAGGTCTTGTAGCACCATCCTCTACAGCCTGTGTCATATCATAAATATCTATGTAATCTCCAAATACTTCACGAGTATTCCTATCTTTTGCCGAAATTGGCGTACCTGTAAATCCAATATAGGTGGCATTCGGTAAGCTATCACGAATAACACGTGCCGTACCAATCTTGATTTCGCCAGTTTTTGAATCAACCTTTTCTTTTAAACCATATTGGCTTCGGTGTGCTTCATCCGCCATTACAATAATGTTACGTCGCTCAGATAATGGTTCCGACGATTCTTCGAATTTCTGCATAGTAGTAAAGATAATACCGTTTGCCTGCCGCCCATCAAGCCAATCCTTCAAGCCGACATCATCCTTACCGGAATGTTCACCAAGCTTGCGGCAAGTGGCATGAATCGGTTCCTGCCGCAAAAAGCTCTTACATTTTGCAAACTGCCCGTAAAGCTGATCATCGAGATCATTTCTATCAGTAATCACGACCAGTGTTGGACTGTCTAAAACATCCTGAAGAAGATGCGCATAAAAAACCATTGACAGTGATTTCCCGCTACCCTGGGTGTGCCAAAAAACGCCACCTTTTCCGTCGGTAACCGTTGCTTTTTTTGTTGATTCAATTGCTTTTTTTACTGCAAAATATTGATGGTATCCAGCAAGTATCTTAAACTGCTTTAGTCCCTCATTGGAAAAGCAGATAAAGTTCTTAATAATATCGAGAAGCCGCTCTTTTGTAAACATGCCCTCAAAAAAAGTATCGAATTGAGCATACTGTGTATTCTCATAGTTTCCATCTTTCGTTTTCCATTCCATAAAGCGGTCTTCGCCAGAAGTTATCGTACCGGCCCTACTGGTCAGGTGATCACTGATTACACAGATGCAGTTATAAATAAACATTGAAGGAATTTCGTGCATATAGTTGCGCACCTGCAAGTAGCCTTCAGAAGCTTCCGTTTCTTCGCGTGAAGGAGATTTAAGCTCCATCAAAACAACAGGTAATCCATTGAGAAATAAAATGACGTCCGGACGTTTCTTACTGTTTTCAATAAATGTCCACTGATTAGCAACAACAAAGGAATTGTTTCCAGAATTATTATAGTCGACAAGATAGACAAGGCCAGAACGTTCCTCACCCTTTACAAAATATCGAACTTCAATACCATGCTGCAGGTAGTCCATAAACAGCGCGTTTTTCTGAACAAGCTCAGCATTTTCAAAATTTTTCAGTTTAAAAAACGCATCCGCAATAGCGTCATCTGGCATCATTGGATTGAGTTTGTGAAGCGCCGCTTCTAATTCATCTTCATATATAGGGCTATAAAAATCTCGATCCAATTCTGGTGCGTAGACATAGCGGTAGCCCATGTTCTGGAATAATTCTATAATAGAATTTTCATAATCCGCTTCAGTATAAAATTCTGACATGAGTCTCACTCCTTTGTTGATTTCTTATATTATCCTCCAACTGAGGCAATTTTCATTTATTATTTCTCCAATTCAAACAAGAATTTAGCGGCTTAACCTTTGAGCTTGAGATACTGTTTCTTCCATGCTCTTGATGGCCTTCTGCAAATACAATCATCACAGACAAAGGCACAGATATTGGGAACGCCATTATTTCCACAAATATCAGCATTGTTCGCTCGGCAGCCATAAGTAGATGTTTCTGAATCAAGGCGGTGCAGTGGAGCGTTAAAAGAGATTTTTAATTCTTTTTCTTTCATAGCTCCACCTCGGATACATCAAGTTCACCAGACATAAGCTGGGGTAATAGTTCATCTCGCAAATTTGACAGTTGAACATTTTCAATACGATTGGCGATTATTAAGTCATAAATTGGCTGAAGAACACTACCAATATACTCATAATCGGAATCACTCGGAATTAAGACATCAGAGTTTGCAAGTTCACTCCTCTTAATATGTCCCATAGTTGTTGCCATAGCAGACGCAAGAGCAATAAATTTTGCTAAATGGTGTTTCGTCCAAGCGTAATAAAACCACTTATCATATTTAGACGAAGTAACTTTAAATAAATGTTGATTGAGTCCACAAGTACCACCACACCAAAAATCAACCAAAAGGCTACCCGACCAAGAGAAAATAACATCTCCATCCGAAACAATATATTCTGCATTAATGTTTGGAGAACAGAGTTCGCTACTTGAATCGCACATTCCTTGTCGTAATTCTTTGATTTTAAGTACAGGAATACCATCTTCATTATCTGTTGGGCGAAACTTTTGCATTGCAAGTCCGTTTAAATAATCAGCAATGTCAAGCAGAGAGCCTTGTTTCCAACCTACTGGAAGTACATCATGGTGCAAAAAGAAATCATCAAACAATGCTTGAGCTTGTTCTTCTAAATTCTTGTTTATGTGATCATTTTCAAGTATCTTTTCATCTATATCAGCAAGCAACTTCCCAATTCTGTGTTGTTCCTCTTTATCACTTGGAAAGCTAATAATAGTTTCATTTTGCAGTCGAGTCTTATTTATTTCAGTCTGACCTGTAGAACCTTCTGCGTAGGATTCAATAGCGGATTGATAGGACTTAATTGCATAGCCATAATATAGTGAATCAATTTCCTCCGTAGGGCGCATTAAAATCATATGTCCATCAATAGTTGTAGGTGCAGGGATGTCCCATATTTGAGCGACACGTCCAGCCGTTCCTGTCCCTGTAGAATTAATAAGCACGTCGCCGGGTAAAAGCATTTTTTCTTCGGGAGCTTTTTTTATTGAATTATCATGAAGTCTTGAATCATCATATGTGATACGAAAATCCCGATTACACTTCTGATTCAGAACCCTAATAGTATTATCAGACTCTTCTTCAACATACTTTGGAGGAATTCCTTTAGCTATGTATGATGTGACCTCTCCAAGAGGCTTTGTTATCCATTCGCTCATTTTCTATGCCTTCCTAACCTATATATTTTCTATGCGCCAGCTTCACATTGCTTTGTTTTACCATCGCATATTGAAGCGTCGTATCAATTCTCTTATGACCGAGAAGCTGTTGAAGTTGCTCAATCGGCATTCCTTTGTCTATTGCCATCGTTGCAAGAGTCCGACGAAACTTGTGTGGATGTACCTTGGGAATATCAAGCTGTCGTCCAAGTTCTCTTAACCTACACTCAATGCCACCTATTTTCAACCTATCGTGAGGTACCTTAAGCGATACGAATAGTGCCGGATTATCATCAGTACGTTCCTTCAAATAGTTTTGCAGATGAATCTTCGTCCGAGCATCGAAATAGACCATCCGCTCTTTACTCCCTTTACCAAATACCACACATTCGCGTTCTTCAAAGTTTATATCATTTTGATTTAAGAGAACCAATTCTCCAACACGCATTCCAGTCGAAGACAGCATATCAAGCAAAGCTAAATCTCTTGCCTCTTTACAATTATCTCGCATTTTCTCCAATGCTTCATCGGTGTATGTTTCCTTAATGGTTGATGCCACTCTGACCCTATGTATTCTACGAACTGGACTTTTCATAATATAATCTTCATCTTCGAGCCATGAGAAGAAACTGGAAAGTATCCGACGTATATTATCAACAGTAACTTTACTTGCATTTTTCTCCTGCTGATACTCTGTCAAATAAGCGCGAAGATCATCTGTATTTATCTCTCGTACATTTTTTGCGATTTTTATGAACATGTTTTCTGTCGTCGTTTTATAATAAGTAAGAGATTTTTCCGAACAACCTTCAATCCGCTTAGAGGAAAGAAAAGCTTCTAATAACCGCTCATTTGTCGCGCCTGTGTCTGTCTCCTTTTCTTTCTCTGTTATTTCTTTATTGAACAATGCATGTTCCAATACCTCCTGCAGTCTTTCAAGTTGCACATTGTTGAGGCTGCCAAGCATTCCTTGCATAACCTCATTAATCACTTTCTGTTTCATAGTCATTTCTCCCTTTTATATTGTAGAGAATGACTACGGAGTGGCAGTCCCTCATTTCAACTCCTGCCACTCACAAGAGTTATGTTTGTATGTTAAACAAGAATTTAGCGGCTTAGAGATCAAGATCTGAGACGTCTAATTCGCCAGACATTAGGCGAGGCAATAGGAAATCTCGTGTTTTTGCCAACGATTGACTTTCAATGGTGTTTGATGCGATGAGATCATACATCGGTGTAACGGTATAGCAAAAATCAGAAACGACTTCATCAGGTGGCAGCAGTACAGGAAAATCAAGTGTTGTTTTTGGCATAGCACGCTGCCGACTGTTCGTTGAACCGGTCGTATGTGAACAAAGATGATTAGAGAACGGAACGCTATCAAGTATTGAATATATGAAGTCACGCTGTCCTTCTTTCTTTGATTCATAAATAATGAACTCTGTGGAACAAACGGGGTGTGCAGATAGGCACATGGGTCTCCATATACGCTTGGTATTAGGATTCAATTTTGAGATCATCACAGACTCTGGCGTTAGGATATATTTATTGCTCTTGATCCTGGATGCAATCTCAAATACCGGATAGTGCTTCTCATCAAAAGCAGGAATGCTGTAGTGCTCGACAACGTTATTTGGATTTTTTGAAGGCGACCAGCTTTCTGTCTTGAGAGAGGCAATATTGCCAAGCGTTGTATTTTGCCAATCAGATGGCATGACACCTCCAAATGGTTCGTAATCAATGAACCACGACTGAAAAATAAGCCGTGCTTGCTGCTCTAAATTCTTGTTTATCTTTGTATTTACTTCGATTTTGTCATCTATTGCCTTAAGAATTACAGTGATTTCCCGCTGTTCATTTAAAGGCGGTACCTCCACCTCCAATTTCTGTACAACATCAGTTTGTACACGTTGCCTTCCAGAAGAGCCTACCATCGACTTAATTGCAGGTTCTCTTACAATAGGACTACGAACGAGATAATAAATATAATCCGGATCCGCTATCCCATCTTTAGCCCGGAATACTATATATTCCGTCGATCCGAACGCAACCTCATCTTTGTCAAGAATATTTACTTGAGCTGTTTTTCCATTTTCAAGACATGGCGTAATCCTCGCCATTATGGTGTCTCCATTGCGAAACTTAGTTCCTCCCGTAAAAGTCGTAAGTTCATAGGTTGGCACGTCTCTACAATACGGTTGAAGCATATCCATAGATATTTTCTTTGCCATCGAGCCCTTTAAAAGACTTTCTCTCGGATTTAAATCCACGATATCGGAGAGTTGTTGTATTGTCCAGTCAGATTTCATACCCAATCGCCCCCAGTTTCTTTCTGATTTCATCTTCGAGTTCATGGGATTTTTCAAACATCTCTGAAAGTTCAGACGTAAGACGTATCATTTTCTCGTCAAATGGTTCGCCGTCATCTTCTTGTTCTTCGATACCAACATATCTTCCCGGTGTCAGAATATAGTCCTGCTTAGCAATATCCTGTAAGGTCGCAACTGCGCAGAATCCTTTTTCATCTTCAAGCGTTCCATTTTGAAATGCCTCAAAAGTATCGGCAAGTTTCTGAATATCTTCTTCTGTAAAATCACGATGCTTCCGGTCAACCATATGTCCCATTTTCCGGGCATCTATAAAAATGGTTTTTCCTTTTTGCTTCTTCCCCTTGGTAATAAACCAAAGCGTAGCTGGAATCGTTACACTGTAGAAAAGTTGCGTTGGCATAGCAATGATTCCTTCAATTAAATCATCTTCTATGATTTTTTTACGGATTTTTCCTTCACCGCCATTTTGAGACGAAAGCGCTCCATTCGCAAGGACGAGTCCAATTTTTCCACCTGGTGCAAGATGATGAATCATATGTTGAATCCATGCAAAGTTAGCATTACTTGCAGGAGGAATACCATACTTCCACCGAACATCTTCCATAAGTTTATCCTGTCCCCAGGGACTGTAATTAAACGGTGGATTAGCCAGAATAAAATCTGCCTTTAATGTAGAATGTAAATCGTTCGTAAATGTGTCCGCATGATATGGCCCGAGATCTGCATCAAGGCCTCGAATTGTTAGATTCATAATTGCCATTTTCCAGGTGTCCGGGTTCGCTTCCTGACCATATATAGAAATGGCTCCTCTCTTACTGGAATGCGCCTGGATAAACTTTGCACTTTGAACGAACATGCCACCGCTGCCGCAGCAACAATCGTATACGCGGCAGTTTGAATAGGGCTTCAAAATCGAGACCAGCGTATTTACAATACTTGATGGCGTATAGAATTCTCCACCACCTTTGCCTTCTTTTTCAGCGAATTGTGCAATGCAGTATTCATAGGTTCGTCCAAGGACATCTCTGTTGCCCTCAGTTTCCCCCATATCCATATTAGTAAAAAGGTCGACGACATCTCCAAGAATGCGTTTATCCAAATCAGGGCTGGCATAATTTTTTGGCAAGACATTTTTTAATTTCTTGTTGTCTGCTTCAATGGCACGCATTGCGTTATCAATTGTTGTGCCGATTTCCGGCTTATGAGCTACCGCAGCTAGTTTTTCCCAACGAGCCTCCTCTGGAACAAAAAACACATTGTCTTCCAAATAGGCATCCGGATCGTCCTCAAAACCATCATCCTCTGAAAGCAACTGCTGATATTTTTTTTCAAACGCTGTAGAAATGTATCTTAGAAAAATTAATCCAATGATTACGTTCCTGTATTCGGATGCTGGGATATGCCCCCACAGTACACATGCAGCATCCCAGATTTGCTTTTCAAAGCCAATATTGGCAGTATTTTTCTCAGCCATTTACTTTATCCTCCTGTTTCGCATTCTCGTTCTCCAGCGTGTTATCATCGCCAGCTTTTATAACTTCAACAATATCTAAAACATCGCAATCAAAATACTCACTCCTAATAAAGCTAATTATTTTTTCATATTCTTATCCACATCATTCTAATCACACGATTAATTATACATCTATATTTACACACTCTAAGTCTCTTTATATATAATATCACAGTATAACCATAATATGCGATTCGCAATTGAAATGATTTACATATTTAGTTCATAATGTACGAAAAAGAAGCTGATAACATTATGACCGTCTATTGATACCGAAAATCTAACTATGAAAAACCTAAATTGGCTGATTATACAATGTGGAGTAAACAGTACTCTATTTTCAGCAGTTTAATTTCGCCAAATTGTTATCATTACCTATGATGCCTTTAATAAAAACACAGTTGGAAAAGGCCTCTCCTTTATTTAAGATGAAAAAGTTCGGGCTTCTAGGTGTTTCCCCTTCAAGCATCTAGAACTGAATGCATCTATACTTCCTGAAAACATTTGATATACTAAACGCGTAAAGCAGAAATGCGGAAATCGCAGTCGCAGTGGTGCATATGCGGCGCAAAGAACTTTTTTAAGAATATTCTCAATAAAGATTGGGGAATCAAGAAAATTTCCGTCACTCTCGCAAAGCACCTAATGAATCCAACAACCATGCGGTTGCCAGCGCCTAGTTTAAAACCATAAGCCCCGTAAGGGGACGGAATGAATTTCTCATTAAAAATCCTGTCCGTATTTTGCGTCATAGGCATACGGACGGGATTGTTTTTTTTTAGCCTTATTCCCCCTCCCTTATTTCGTCAAATAGTTATCACCTTCACGCATAATCCATATCCTTAATTGTTTGTACTACTAAACAGAAAGTCACCACTTTTCCTTAAAACACAGGTCTATATTTCTAAAACTTCCACCATTTCTCCAACAAAAAAAGTCCTAAGAGCCGCATAATTACAGTATTCTTAGGACTTTGTGTTATTCTATTTCCGCACTAGCAAGGCGACGGTTTCGACGTGGTGCGTCCTGCTAAACAGGTCCACGGGCTGGGCTTTGACGGCTTGGAAGCCGTGGTGGGTCAGGTAGTCCAGGTCTCTTGCCAGTGTGGCGGGGTTACAGGAGATGTAGACGACGCGTTTTGGTTTGGTCCTGGCTATGGCAGATAGGACTTTTTCTTCACAGCCTGCCCGGGGCGGGTCGAGGACGATGACGTCTGGATGGATGCCTTCCCGCAGGAGTTCCGGGAGTTTATAGGCCGCATCACCAAGTATGAATTGGGCATTGTGGATTTTATTATCCTTGGCATTCTGCACGGCGTCCTTGATGGCGGGTGCCACGATTTCTATGCCATAGGCTTGTTTGGCTCGCTGAGCCAGGAACAGCGTAATAGTACCGGTGCCGCAGTAGACGTCGACGACTGTTTCTTTTCCTGTCAGAGATGCGTATTCCAGAGCCGTTTCATAGAGGCGCTGAGCTTGTTCGCTGTTGACTTGGAAAAAGGACTGAGCTGAGATATGGAAGCTCAGCGTGCCGATGGTGTCGAGGATCGTCGGCTTGCCAAAAATGAGGCGGGTCTTATTGCCCAGAATGATGTTCGTGTGGCGTTTATTGACGTTTTGCACGAGGCTTTTAAAACCCGGCAGGCCTTCTCTGAGCAGGCGCGTCAGGTCTTTCATATGGGGTATCATATCGCAGGCCGTAACCAGGCAGACCATGATTTCTCCCGTATGTACGCCGACGCGGCCCATGATGTGGCGGACGATGCCTGTCTGTTTATCTTCGTCATAGGCGGGTATCTTATACTGTTTCATCCAGTCACGGACAATGGTGACAATACGGTTGTTCTGTTCTTTTTGTATGGCACAGTCCGTGACGTCGATGACGCGGTGCGTTGCCGCGGCAAAGCAGCCAATTTCCAGATGGCCTTTCGTACCGGCTACAGGAAATTGCATCTTATTGCGATAATGCAAGGGGTCCGCAGCGCCTAAGGTCGGCAGTACTTCCAGATCCGGCAGATGGCCGATACGAGCCATAGCATCGGCTACTTGTTGTCGTTTTTCCCGCAGTTCCGCATCATAGTCCAGGTGTTGCAGCTGGCAGCCGCCGCACTGGTCGTAAACGGGACAGACTGGCGCAACCCGATCTGCCGAAGGCGTGATGACAGATATAAGCTTAGCTGTGGCATATTGCTTCTTGACGATACCTACTTGAGCCTGTACGGTTTCACCGGGTAGAGCGTACGGAATGAATACGGTGAAATTTTCGTAGCGACCTACGCCTTCGCCGTTGCTGCCCAGACCATGTATCTTGATTTCATATGTTTTCCCCTTTTGGACGGGGATTGGATATTTCGTTGTCATACATACTCCTATATATTACTGAATGGATTTCATAACATATTATACAGCTAGCGAAAAGCTGTACCATCAGGTAATGATTTCACTGATAACCGGTTCTTGGACTGCTGCCGGCCGTGCTTCTACGATAATCTGGTCGGCACATTGCTGGGCCAGGACCGGCATATCTGCATCCTTGTTGCCATAGAGTGTAAACAGGGGTTCGCCTGGTTTGATTTCGTCATATATTTCTTTATATAAGCGTATGCCCACCATGGGGTCGATGGCATCTTCCTTGCGCGCCCGGCCTGCGCCCATGGTCATAGCGATGGCTCCCAATTCCCGGCCATGAATGGCCGTAATATAACCTTCGTCGGTAGATACAGCCGTATAGGTCTGCGGCGCTTTGGTCAGGGGCCGCTTGCCGATCCACGATGTACTGCCGTGCTGGGCCGCAATGAATTGCTTGAATTTGGCAAGTCCTGCCCCCGTTTGGACCAGGTGGCGGATCATCTGGCAGCCTTCATCTTCACTTGCCGCTTTTTGTCCCATGACGAGCATTTGTGCGCCAATGGCTTCTACGACTGCCATAAGGCGCTGGGCCCCACGGCCAGACAAGGCATCGACGGCTTCATCCACTTCCAGGCTGTTGCCGATAGCCGAGCCCAGAGGTGCTTCCATAGACGTGATGACGGCCGTCGTCGGCCGCTGAGCCAATTTACCGATTTGGACCATAGTATGCGCCAATTCACGAGCCCGTTCCTTCGTCTTCATGAAAGCGCCGTCGCCATATTTCACGTCGAGGACGATGGCATCGGCACCAGCGGCGATTTTCTTGCTCATGATGGAGCTGGCGATGAGAGGTATGCTTTCGATGGTACCCGTCGCATCGCGCAGGGCATACAACAGCTTATCCGCCGCGGCAATTTGGGCCGATTGGCCGATGACCGACAGACCCGTACGGCGGACTTGGTCCAGGAATTCCTGCTGGGACAATTCGACGCGGAATCCCGGAATGGCTTCGAGTTTGTCGATGGTGCCGCCCGTAAATCCTAGACCGCGGCCGCTCATCTTGGCCACGGGGACACCGGCAGCCGCCACGAGAGGCGCTACGATAAGCGTCGTCGTATCGGCGATGCCGCCTGTGCTATGCTTATCCACTTTGATGCCAGCTATGGACGACAGGTCGACGAGGTCGCCCGAATGGGCCATGGCCATGGTCAGTTCTGCCGTTTCTTCGTAGTCCATTCCCTGGAAATACACGGCCATGAGCCAAGCCGCAGCCTGATAATCAGGAATCCGGCCTTGCGTATATTCCTGGATGAAGCGGTTTATTTCCTGACGGGACAGTTTCTTTCCATCCCGCTTATGTTCGATACATTCGATGGGCCACATACAATCACCTCAATTGCTGCAGGAAGCTCGTCCCAAAGGGAAGATTTCCTAAGTCGAAATTATCCATAATGGTCTGGCCCAAATCCGCATAGGTGCTGCGAATGCCCAGATCCACACCGCCGCTCAGGGCCGTACTATAAACCAGGATGGGTACGCGTTCCCGCGTGTGGTCCGTGCCCGTCCAGGTCGGATCATTGCCATGGTCGGCCGTAATGAACAACACATCGTCCTGCCCCAATTGCGGCAGGAGTCTGCCCAAAGCATCATCAAACTGTTCGATGCACTGGCCATAGCCGGCCGTATTGCGTCGATGACCGTACTGGCTGTCGAAATCGACGAGATTGACCATGATCAGGCCAGCACAGGACGATTTTTCCTGCAGCTGCGCCGCCAGTAGGTCCATACCTTCTGTATTGTTTGCCGTATGATGGGATTCGGTCAGACCCACATGAGCATAAATATCGCCTATTTTGCCGATGCCGTCGACGAGGAAACCGTGTTCCGACAGGTATTCGAATACCATCTTGCGTTCCGGCATACGGCTGTAGTCACGGCGGTCACCCGTGCGGACGAAATGGCCCGGCGTCCCCACGAAGGGACGGGCGATGATACGGCCCACTTCATAAGGACCTACGCAGACTTCATTCCTCGTGATTTCACAGATACGGTACAATTCATCTAAGGAGATGACGTCCATATGCGCTGCAATCTGGAATACGCTGTCTGCTGACGTGTATATGATAGGTGCACCGGTCCGGAAATGATCCGGCCCAAGCCGTTCAATGATTTCCGTTCCCGATGCAATCTCGTTGCCAATGTAGGAGTGGCCTGTCTTTTCTGTGAACAGGTGCAATAAATCATCAGGGAAAGCATGATAAAAAACGGGGAATGGTCTTTCGACCGGATTCCCCATCATTTCCCAATGACCACTTGTCGTGTCCTTACCGGTTGATAATTCCTGCATCAGCCCGTAAGAACCGGCAATGTCATCTGTATGAAGCTGTAAATCAGCTACTTTCCCTAAACCTAAGCGAAGCAGATTGGGAACATGGAGTCCTCCTACGGTTTTATCGATATGTCCCAGCGTATTGGCACCTTCGTCGCCAAACGCTGCGGCGTCCGGCGCATGTCCTGCACCTACGCTGTCCATGACAATGACAATAACCCGTTTGAATTTCATCTGAACCGCCTCCTTCGAAAGAAAGTTGCCCTAAGCCATAATATATTTTCGTGCTCTGGCAAAAATTGCCAATGTCTTACCATCGGTGATATCGTTGTCGTCGATGAGTTTTTCCATTTCCTGGGGTGTATAGTATTCCAGATTCATGAATTCATCGTCATCGAGATGCTGCTGTCCCGGCGTCAGCTTGCGCGCCAGATACAGATATATCTTTTCGTTGCAAAATCCTGGGGACGTATAGACGTACCCCAGCGGAATCAATTCGCCGCATTTGACAGCTGCTTCCTCTTCCAGCTCACGGATAGCGCATATTTCCGGTGATTCTCCGTCCAGCTCGATTTTACCGGCCGGTACTTCCAGCATAGGCTGACCAGCAGCGTAGCGGAATTGCCGAACAAGGATGACTTTGCCGTCATCGGTGTACGGCAGGATAGCGCAGGCACCATGATGCCACACGGCTTCTCGGATGGATGTCTTGTCCGTGTCGTTGATCTGCACCGTATCTACGGTGACATGAAGGACGCGGCCATCCATTATTTCTTTACGTGAAATCATCTTTTCTACACTAATACTCATTGCTATTACTCCAATCAGTACAGGGGAGGCAGCGCCTCCCCTATAATTACATCCTATCGCAATCCTGTACTGCCCATACCACCGACGCGTTCGCCACAAGCGGCATCGTCGTCTACGGTCAAATAGGGCTGGAATATCCCCTGGCCGATCCGTTCGCCTTTCTGGATGGCGTAAGGACGATCACCGCCATTGTATATAGCGATCATGATATGCCCTTCATTGTCGGGATTGTTGTAATAATCACTGTCGATGACACCGACGCCGTTGACCAGCATGAGTCCATTTTTAATGGAAATGCCAGACCGGATATGGATAGCCAGATATTCATCCTGCCCCATATAGGCCTTCAGGCCTGTCGGTACGACCGTCACAGCATGCGGCGTGAGCACCGCATCTGCTGCTGCTTCCAAATCATAGCCAGCACTGCCGGCAGTCTTGCGCACCGGTATGTGGATAGATTGATTGGCATAAGCCGTTACGACTTCAAATCCTCGTACTTTCATCATTGCCTCACTTCCGGCTGGGACCATGAGAACCGTGCTGCGGTCCGCCGTGGGAAGAATTGCGGGGTCCGCGGTTGAAAGGCCGACGAGGCGGCTTTTCGTCACCAGTTGCTCCGGGAAGAAGCGCTTTGCGGGACAAATTGACCCGGCCCTGGCTGTCGATTTCCACGCATTTAACCATGATTTCATCGCCTACATTGACGACGTCTTCCACTTTTTCTACCCGTTCTTTAGCCAATTGGGAAATATGTACCAAACCTTCTTTGCCCGGCAACACTTCAACAAAAGCACCAAAAGCCATGAGGCGCGTAACTTTGCCCAAATAGGTTTCCCCTACTTCGACATCCTTCGTCAATTTTTCTATCCATTCCTGTGCTTTCAAGCCACCAGCCTGATCGACTGCTGCTATGTATATGACACCGGAATCTTCAATATCGATTTTAGCACCTGTATCTTCGGTGATCTGTTTGATCATTTTGCCGCCCGGCCCAATGACATCGCGGATCTTATCCGGATCGATGTGCATCGTAATGATACGCGGTGCATACGGTGATAATTCTTTACGCGGTTCGTTGATGGCTTCCATCATCTTACCCATGATGAACACGCGGCCTTCGTGAGCCTGTTTCAATGCCTTTTCCAGGATTTCACGGCTCAAGCCTTTGATTTTGATATCCATCTGGATAGCCGTGACGCCTGTCATGGTACCAGCTACTTTAAAGTCCATATCGCCCAAAGCATCTTCCATGCCCTGGATATCAGTCAGGATCGTGAAGTCATCACCCTTGGTGACGAGGCCCATAGCGACACCGGCAACAGGCGCTTTCAAAGGAACACCGGCATCCATAAGAGCCAATGTGCTGCCGCAGACGCTGCCCATAGAGCTGGAACCATTAGATTCCAATACTTCCGATACGACACGGATAGCGTAGGGGAATTCTTCTTCTGAAGGCATAACCTGTACGAGAGCCCGTTCAGCCAATTTGCCATGGCCGATTTCACGGCGTCCCGGACCACGGGAGGATTTCGTTTCGCCGACGCAGAACGACGGGAAATTATAGTGATGCATATAGCGGCGCTTCGTTTCAGTACCGACGCCGTCAATGGTCTGGCCTTCCGACAGCGGTGCCAACGTAGCAAAACTCATGACCTGTGTCTGTCCACGCGTGAACAGGCCCGTGCCGTGCGTGCGTTTGAACAGTCCCACTTCGCAGCTGACCGGACGTACTTCGTCGACGCGGCGGCCATCCGGACGGATTTTATCGACAGCAATCATATGGCGGACGATTTCTTTAATCATCTTCTGGACGATTTCGACGACGACAGCCTGATCTTCCGGATAGATATCAGCAAAATGTTCATAGACATCGGCTTCGACAGCGTCCATCTTCGCTTCCCGTTCTACCTTGTCGGCTGTAGAAATTGCAGTTGTGAGGGCATCTTCGGCATAGGCATGGACGGCTTCGACGATATCAGCCGGCAATTCCGGTTCTACGAATTCCTGTTTAGGTACAGAGATCTTCGGCAGGAAACTGTTCTGGAAATCGACGACTTTTTTGATTTCTTCATGAGCGAACATAATGGCATCGAGGATATCCATTTCCGGTACTTGTTTGGCACCACCTTCGACCATGAGGATAGCATCGTGGGTACCAGCTACGACGATATCCATATCGCTCTGTTCAGACTGCGCTACCGTCGGGTTGGCGATGAGCGTGCCATCGATACGGCCGACGCGGACAGCGGCAATCGGGCCCGCCCAGGGCAGATGAGACATAGCCAGCGATACGGAAGCTCCGATCATGGCTGCTATTTCCGGCGCATTGTCTGGATCTACGCTCAAATCCATGGCAACGACATGTACATCATAACGATAGGTCTTAGGGAATAACGGGCGAATAGGCCGATCGATGAGACGGGCAAACAAAGTCGCCGATTCAGGAGGTCTACCTTCCCGTTTAATGAATCCACCCGGAATTTTACCTACAGAATACATTTTTTCTTCATAATCTACGGTGAGCGGGAAAAAATCCGCATCCGGCCGTGGTTCTTTAGAACCGGTAGCCGTCACCAGGACAGCCGTGTCACCATATCGTACCAAAGCGGCACCGCTTGCTTGTTTTGCCAGTTTACCCGTTTCAACAGTCAACGTGCGGCCGGCAAATTCCATTTGGAATACTTCTTCCATTCCATTTCCTCCTCTGACAACATAATCAACAAAAAACTATATATCAAACAGGCCGGACAAACGTCCAGCAAATCCTGATTTCGTCTAAAAAAGAGGCTGATGCTTCCACATCAGCCTCAGGAACAACGAATTATTTACGCAGGTTCAGTTTTTCAAGGATAGCACGATACCGGCCCAAATCCTTTTTCTTCAAGTATTCCAGCTGGTTACGACGCTGGCCTACGAGTTTGAGCAAGCCCCGACGGGAAGCATGATCCTTCTTATGGGACCGGAGATGTTCCGTCAAATAAATGATGCGGCTCGTCAAGAGGGCAATCTGCACTTCCGGAGATCCTGTATCGGCTTCATTGGCACCGAATTTGGTAAAAATTTCTTTCTTTTCGTCTACGCTTAACATGTTATATTCCTCCATTTTTGGATATAGTATTCGCTAAGTGCTAAGTGAGCGTCGGAGTCATCGACACACCTGGCACCCGTACGACAAAAACATTATACTATATGCGAGAGACAATGTAAAGAAAAAGGCCTTGCAAATCCCACATGGAACGCAAAAGTTTTCCCCTAATATTCTAATTTGTTTATGATATTACATTGCCTTATACCTTTATCGTAGTATATAATGTTAGTAGATAACAGATAATCATTATTGATTTGAAAGGAGCCCCACTCATGAAAACTTATGATGTCATAGTCATTGGCACGGGAGCTGCCAATATCGTCGTCGATGCCGCTGCTCGCCAAGGTCTGCGGATCGCCCAAATCGAACGGAGCCATTTCGGTGGTACCTGCCTCAATCGCGGCTGTATTCCCACCAAAGTCATGGTGACCGCAGCCGATTATGTCCGTGAAATCACAGAAGCATCTGTCATTGGCATTGAAACGTCTGATGTCCACGTCAATTGGGACCAATTATCCAAACGAGTCTGGGACAAAATCGGTGAAAATACTGGCGTCAAATCGTATTACGGCGCTATGGACAATGTAGATATATATGAAGGCACGGGATTTTTTACAGATAAAAACGTAATTCAAGTCCAGATGCAGGATGGCACGTTGTCTGAAATGCTGACAGCTGATAAAATCATACTGGGCGTCGGAGCACGTACGACTATCCCCCGCCTTTCTGGACTAGACACGACAGATTACATTACCTCGGAAAGTTTCTTTGGCAGTGCATTCCCCCAAAAGCCTTATGAAAGCCTTATCATCGTCGGAGGTGGTGCCATCGGCTGTGAATTCGCCCATGTATTCTCTGCACTGGGCACAAAGGTCACGCTGATTCAACACAACAAGCGCCTGTTGCCTAAAGAAGATGAAGAAATTTCAGCACACCTCTTGCAGGAACTGCAGCGTTTGGGCATTACGATCCACGTAGATCAGGATACTGTACGAGTCCGTCAGGAAAATGGTCAGAAAATACTTACGTTCCGCAATATCACAACAGGTGAAGAACAAGAAGTATCTGCAGAAGCACTACTCATCGCCCCAGGCATTACGCCCATGACCGACTTGCTCCATTTGGAATGCACAGACGTCCAGACAGATAAAAAAGGCTTCATCCAAACGAATGAATTTCTGGAAACGAGCGCTGATGGTATCTGGGCCTTAGGTGATGTCAACGGCACGGCGCCCTTCCGTCACAAGGCAAACTACGAAGCAGACATCATCGCCCATAACCTGTTTTCCGGCTATGCTCCCAGCGACTGGCGCTGGGCCCGCTACGACAACGTCCCTGCTGTAACCTACACATTTCCGCAGACAGCCCACGTGGGACTGACGGAAAAGCAGGCCATCGCTGCCGGCTACGCCGTCAAAACGGCCAAGAACCGTTTCTCCTACACGGCCAAGGGCTACGCCCTGGGCTACAGGACCGGTGCTCCCAATGACGGCTTCGTCAAAATCGTCGTCGATAAATGGACAAATAAAATGCTGGGCATGCACATCACGGGACCGCAGGCTTCCGTACTGATTCAGCCATTTGTAAGCCTCATGAACGCAGGCAGGACGACGCTCCAGCCCATCCACGAAGAAATAGCCTCCCCAATCGTGCGCCAATTGCGAGCCGGCGGCCTCACGCGGGAAATGGATCCCCGCTCAGTCCTCACAGTAGGTGAAACCATGACACCCCATCCGTCGCTGACAGAAGTGGCCATGTGGACCCAATATTACTACGAAGGAAAATAGGAATCCTCGATTTTTGATAAATACGATTTTAAAAGCCCTGGCCATTTGCAGCCAGGGCTTTTCCATATTATACAGTCTTGCTATTTCAATGAGGGATTTCCAGGCTCTACCGTGAGCTCATGTGCTTGACGTAAAAATAGCAGCCACTGGTAAACAGGCAGGCCGCTATCCAGCAAATCGGGCTGGCGCAGCAGAGGCCAAAATATCCCCACAGAGATGCCAATACGAGAGCGCTGAGGCCGCGCAGTACGAGTTCCAGGATACCGCTGGCCAGAGGTACACTGGATATGCCCATCCCCTGCAGCGCATTACGGTACACAAATATCTGACCCAGGAAAAAATAGCAGGGAACGGATAGCTTGAGATACAACCAAGCTTGTTCCAGCAGTATTTCGTCATGGTCAGACGTAAACAAACCGACCAATTCCCTGCCGAATACAAACATCGCCAGTGCCGCTGCCAGACAGAAGACGAAGGAAACGACAGAGCATTGACGTACGCCTTTCCAGATGCGGTCTTTCCTGCCGGCACCATAGTTCTGAGCCGTGAACACAGCCATAGCGATACCAAAAGAAATCATGGGCTGCATAGCCAGTTGTTCCAGCCGCGTCGCCGAAATGAAACCGGCTATGGTCTCCGGTCCAAATGTATTGCACACGGCCTGGACCATGATAATGCCCAGCGATATGATGAGGAACTGCGCCGCCATGGGGATGCCCAGGCGGAGATGCTGCCAGGCAAAATCCTTATCAAATGTCCAATCGGACCGACGAAGCCGCAATATGGGAAATTTTTTTGACATATAACCCAGGCATAGACAAGCCGAAATACCTTGTGCTATGACCAGTGCAATGGCCGATCCAGGCACGCCCCAGCCGAATCGCAATATAAACAACAATGCCAAAAAAACATTCAACACAGATGATACGATGAGAAAATACAAAGGAGTACGGCTGTCTCCCAAAGCCCTGGCGATACAGGCCAGTAGATTATACAATATCATAGCCGCCATACCGTAGACAATGATCATGACATAACTATAGGAATCGGCATAAAGCTCGTCAGATACATTCATCCAGTGCAGGAATATCGGCATGAGCAGATGGCCAGCTATCATGAGCAAAACTGTCAGCACGGCCGACAACATGACAGACATGGTCACGGAACGACGTACACCGTCATCATCACCAGCGCCGAACCGCTGCCCGGTCACGACGGTAAACCCTGAAGTCATACCGATGCTCAGCCCCAGCAGTCCCATGAACAGCGGTGCCGTAGCCCCGACTGCGGCCAAAGCGTTGACACCGATGATGCGGCCGACGATGATGACATCAGCTATATTATAAAATTGTTGGAATATATTTCCTATGAGCAAAGGAACCATAAAACCCAAGATAAGCCGGATGGGATTTCCTTCAACCATACTATGAACCATGATTTTCTCCTTTACAGGTAATGTCGGATACCTATTTTATCACAAATCATGAATGTTCGGAAGTACCGGCTAATCCATAAGATTGCTCTATTCAAATCTTTTTTTGAGGAATATGGGATAAATGGACCAGATGCTGTATGGTATGACATAGCTCCTTAAAATCAACGGGTTTGGCCAGATGTCCATTCATGCCCACAGCATATGATTTTTCAATATCGCCTGCATAAGCATCCGCCGTCATAGCCAAAATCGGTATAACCGCGGCATCAGCATGACGTGATGTCCTTATTTTCTCCGTAGCACCGTATCCATCCAGTACTGGCATGCGTATATCCATCAATATAAGACTATATGTTCCAGAACGTGAAGAAACAAACTTTTCATACCCCTCCAATCCATTAAGCGCACAATCTACGACGGCGCCATTCATTTCCAATACGCTCTTGGCTATTTCCATATTCATCGTATTATCTTCACATAGCAGGATATGCGTGCCAGCGATGTTGCAGCATCGCGAGTCTTCTATCGAGTCCTGAGATTGAGATAGCGCCCGCTCAAAATTTAAATATACCGTAAATACGCTTCCCTTCCCCGGTTCGCTGACCGCTTCGATACGGCCGCCCATCATATCTACAAGTCGTTTTACGATGGAAAGACCCAAGCCGGCACCTCCAATATGAGCCGTTTCAGTCGTCCGTTCCTGAGAAAATGGTTCATACATCTTATGGAGAAAAGCCTGACTCATACCTACACCAGTATCCCTGACGATTATCTTGCCATGTAGCCGTTTTTCTTCGACTTTAGTACATTCGAGGACCAGTTCGACTTGTCCCCCTGCTTGAGTAAATTTGGCGGCGTTGGAAAGAAGATTGATAAAAATCTGGCGCAGGCGCACTGCATCAGCTTGGATCGGTACATCGATAGTAAGATGGCTGTCTACGATAAAATCGATGCGTTTCTCTGCCATCATCGGCTGTACTGACGTGATGATTTCTTGCAATATCTTTCGGCATGATACGGGGTTCAATTGAAATGCTACCGTTCCGTTTTCAATTTTCTGCAAATCAAGCGTGTCATTGATAAGTGAAAGAAGGGTCCGGCCAGCAACACCTATTTTATTCAAATAATCGTCTTTAATTGTCGTGTCCTCCGCTTGCAGTGCCAACTGGTTATAGCCTAGTATTGCATTGAGCGGCGTACGCATATCATGACTGACATTACCTAAAAATTCCGTTTTCAGCTCATTGGCTTTTTCTGCCGCCAGCAGTGCCTGCCGCAGCATGGACGCATTTTTCTCTTCCTGCTCAAATGTATCTGTGACATCGGTCCGAGAAAACATCAATTCCAAATGGCTGTTTTCTAAATAGCGGAACTTCAACTGTTTTTTTCGCCTGTCGCCACGGAAGTCATTACAAAAATAGGACAAAGTATACACCGGATGCCGTTCCAATTCAGCCAGTATCCGTTCCAACCGGATGGCTTCCAGATATTGCTGCCGTTCTTCTTCCGATGGAATGGAGCCGCATACCCATTGTACGTTCTGGTCATGGCTGACCTGGTCACTTTGCTGGCGTCGTATATCCTTGGAAATATAATAAAATGTCAATTGCTGTGTCTGTATATGAAGTACTCCGATATAATCGTATTCTTCTTCCGTAATGATTTCATTGATCATTTCTTTTTTTAAAATACGATCTGTATCAACGGAATAGGCGACGGTCTCTACATCATCTGTATATGGATTGGCAAGAGTCTGAAAATACGTAGTAACCCAATGGGGCTGCCCGGTTTCTGTCAGCCTATGATAATGGACAGACATACGATTTTCACCCTTTAAAAATCGTTCAATAATTTTCTTACGGTTAAATTCCTGCCGGAATTGCTCCGCCTCAGCCTCATCAGTAATGATATTGCCGATTGTATCCAGCAGCTCATCTGCTGTCTGGACATCCAATAGTTCCCGTATATACTTTGAAGACCCATGAAAATCGCTGCAAGTATTCTGGGATAGATTCAATCGCAGTGCACACAGCGAATCAGGATTAGTATTCAGCAGTTCCTGAATGAGCCGGTTAAAATCGGCTTCTCTTAACTTTTGATACGTAGCATCCGTAAAAACGACATATACCAATGACGTCCCATCTGACTGCCGTACATTACTGGCACTACAATAAAACCATTGATACGTATCGGGTGCAGCAATACGTATTCTAAAAATTATCTCCGATTTCTGGATCTGGCCCGTCAGGAGCTTTTTAAAAAAGCGTTCAGCCTGTTCTCTGTCATCTGGATGATTTAATCCCACTATATCTGCCAATGTCTTATCGATAAAAATATCCCTGGATAAACCAAAAATATTGCAAAAATACTGATTGACGGCAACAACGCTGAACCGGCCGCCTTGATTATTCAGCACCAGAATACTGGCTGGCACATTGTTGATTAGATGATGAAGTTCCTCATACTGGTCGGCCAGCTTTTCCCTGGCCTGTACGGACGCAGTAATATCCACAATGACTACATAAAACCACTGATGCCCCAATCCATCAACGACAATATGTCCTTCATCATGGACCCAGACCAAGGTACCATCTTTCTTTTCGATTCGATAGAAACACGTATCAAATGGACCATCTGCAATTTGTGTATTGATTTCAGATAAGACTCTCGCCCGGTCCTCGTGATAAATCATTTTGGAAAACCGATTGTCGAATTTGTGTTCAAACTCTTCTTTTGTATAACCGAGCATAGCAAGCATATTTTCACTAACAAAAGAAAACTTATCTTCACTTTCCGCAGAATACACGAATATCCCGCCTGGGAACAATTGAATCATGGAATATAATGCTTGCTGATTTTGATTCAGTACATGGCGTATTTGTTGGAACGCTTGTTCCGAAACAGTTTCTCCTACGCCGCGAACCTCATAAATCTCATGGTCACTCATAATATATTCCCCCGCATAAACCTTCCGCATCTAAAAAACTATGTTTTATATATATTTAAAGTATATCAGAAAACTATTGTAACAATCCATATTTTAGTAAAAAAAACTCATTATCCCGACTATTGCCAGGATAATGAGTTCATATATCGTATCGAATCTGTTACAAACCTACGGTACTATTTCAAATCAAAAATCTTACCAGGATTGAGGACATCGTTGGGGTCGAGTGCTTTCTTGATGGCCCGCATCATATCCAATTCATCAGGATTGGTGAATTCCTGCATGAGGTGTTTCCGTTTGAAACCGATGCCATGTTCACCGGAGAGACGGCCGCCAATGCCATAGATGAACGTATACAGTTCTTCCTGCATAGCTTTGACGCCTTTTTCCCATTCTTCATGAGTCAATCCTTCATTCTTGATGATATTCAGATGGATATTGCCATCGCCAGCATGGGCAGCAATACGCGTGATTAAATTGTATTTCTTGGCAAGATCCAAAATCTTTTTCAGCAACAGCGGTTCCTGATCGACAGGAGCTACGATATCTTCTTTGTCGACGATGAGGCTTTCAGCACGGACAGCTTCAGCAAAGGACTTACGAGCATGCCAAATCTTTGCGGAATCAGCAGCCAAAACGGATGTCGCACCATTTTCCGTGCACAGTTCATCCAAAGCTACAGCTTTGTCGTCGAGATCGTCTTCACTCGTACCTTCGACCTGGATGATGATATAGTTGCCTGTTTCACTGCCCTGTAATTTTTCGTTCAGGTATTTTTCGACGGATTTGATGGTAATGTTGTCCATATATTCGACGCAGGTCGGCATGATGCCAGCCATGATGACTTTATTCACGACACCGATTGCCTGATCTACATCGTCAAATACTGCCAATAAATCCAGCGTATATTGCGGTTTTGGCAGCAATTTAATCGTCGCTTTGGTGATGATGCCGAGCGTACCTTCCGAACCGATGACGAGCTGATCCATGCAGTAGCCAGTAGTCTGTTTCTGCAGACGAGCGCCGAGGTTTACGATTGTGCCGGTCGGAGTGACAACTTCGATAGCATAGACCTGATGACGAGTCGTGCCATATTTGATAGCGCGGTTGCCACCAGCATTAGTTGCAATGTTGCCGCCGATGAAGCAGGAATCCCCGCTGCAGGGGTCGCCTGCGTAGAACAAGCCTTTAGCTTCTACAGCTGCCTGCAAATCTGATGTACGTACGCCCGGTTCTACAACAGCATACAAAGCCTTGTCGTTGATTTCCAGAATCTTGTTCATCTTTTCGAGTGACATGACCAAGCCGCCGAAAATAGGTACAGCACCGCAAGCCAAGCCAGTACCAGCGCCACGCGGTACGACGGAGAAATGATATTCATTAGCCAATTTCATGATGTCGGCTGCCTGCTGCGTCGATTCGACATAGCACACTGCTTCCGGCATATGGTGATAAGCCGGGTCTGTTACTTCATCATGAGAATAGGGCTGCATCAAATCCTGATCGAGCAGGACATTCTTGTCGCCTACAATCGCTTTGATTTTACCGAGTATTTCATCGTTTAATTTTGTATACTCCATTTGGTTATTCCTCCTAAATATTTGATTAGACTTAGACTATTCTAAAAATCGCTACACATTATAGCAAACCCAACCAGGACCAGTAGGTCATGGCCGTCAGCGACATGAATGCGCAGGCGACTATACTAACAATTAAACCAGTACGCATCAAGCCTTTAGGCGTAATATGGTCGGTACCACAGATGACGACATTCGGCATGTTGCTGACTGGGAGCAGATACTGATGCTGCATATTCATCCCTAAAATAAGGGCAAACATGACCGGATCCGCACCGATAGACATAGCATAGGCAATGATGATAGGCATCAAAGCAGTCGTCTTCGGGCCACCACCAGTAAACAGGACCTGCATGACTGTGACAATCCAGATTAAAGCAATGACCTGCATCGTCAGCGGCAAAACCTGCAACGGTGAAAATACCGTACCGGCGATCCATTTAGCAGCGCCGGACGTAACGAGGACAGCACCCAAGGATAAGCCGCCGCCGTAGAGGACGAACACATTCCAAGGAACCTTGCCTTGTGCATCTTTCCAAGTCATGATCCCATATTTCGGGAACAACAGGGCGATGACAGCTAACAGGCCAACAATGATAACAGAAAGATGAGTATACGAATCAGTTGCCCACAGGATCAACGTCAGCAGGAACACGACAAGCGTATATTTTTCATCGCGGCTGATAGGTCCCAATTTGGCCAATTCACTTTGAACATAAGCGTCGCAATTGTCAATCTTTTTAATTTCTGGTGGAAACAGGAACTGGAACAAGAATACCAAGCCAAAGCCCAGAACAAATGCAGGCGGTCCACCAATTTTGAACCATTCGCTCCAGGAAACGCTCTGTCCTGTCGCATCGGCAATCATGCCGACTGTAATCGGGTTGCCTACGTGAGCTGTCAGTACGCCGATACTCATAGCTGTACCGCCCATAGCAACGATATACATCAAAGCTTTAACGATGTTACTTTGGCCACCTTTGGCATTAAAGGAAGCACCAATGCCGAGGATGATCGGCAGCATGAGCAATGTCCGTGCCGTAATGGACGGTACCAGGAATGTCATAACAGCCATGGTTGCAGCTACGGCCCAATAAATACGTACGCTGACACCCTTTGCCATACCGACTAGATGAATAGCGATACGTTTGGACAAACCGACATGCTCCATGATGCCTGCCATGATAAAGCCCACGACGATCAGCCATACAGACGTATTGGCAAATCCAGAAAAAGCGACAGCGACTTTTGCCGCTTTCGTTACCGCCAATAAAAATACAATCATAATACCACTAATAGCGCCTTCGACAGCACTTGTGACCCAGACGATGATGGCAAACGCGCCAACAGCCAAAGCCATTTTACCGGTCTGCGGCAAGCCTTCCGGTGTGGGCAGGACCCAGCCAATCAATCCGAATACAATAAAGGCCAAGAGTAAACACAAAAGTTTCTTTCCCACGATAAATCCTCCTTCCAACATAAGGACAACAATAATACAAACAACTACAAATACAAATACAAACAACTACAAATACAAGGAAACAACAAAGCCATACAGTCTCTTTGCCTATCATCTGACTGCACAAGATTTTATCGTTACACTTATCTGACTGTCAGTATATCAGCATAAAATGCATAATAAAAATACTCTTTTATTATGGTAGCCATATAGTATCCATATAGAAATTATATAATATTTATATCGATTCTATGCAGTACACAAGAATCTTTAATTTCAATTTGCTGAGCCAAACAGCCTATTTTTCCCATACCCATGCCATTTTTCAAGAATGTAAAATTATTCACAATCTATTATTATATCCAGTGTTAATCCTTTGATATTATTTTTCCATATACATTCGTCTTATGGGGTACTATGAATTTTCCCCATACTTGTAAGTCATATTTTGCAAAAAGCCCCGTAATTGGTATGACAACTATGACAATATTTATCATACATCTTTTTATCATATTACAAAAGCGCAACAACCATCGTCATGGCTGCTGCGCTTTGATTAGCGAAAATTCAGATTCAATTCATAGTAGACTGCAATTGGCTGAGGATAATACCTTCCGCAATTTGGTGGGAACGCACCAGATGGGCTTTCATGGCTTCCTTAGCCAGTGCGGGGTCATGCTTCTCCACCGCTTCGATGATGAGGATATGTTCTTCAACCTCTTTATCGAATTCCTCCTGACTTTTTGGCTGCTTACGTTTCGATAAGATGATCCGCTTGTAAATCTCCTGAAGGCGTCCTATTAAATCACAAAGGAATTCATTCCGCGAAGCCTTGGATATGCCGTAATGAATCATAAAGTCTGCATCTACCGTTTCTTTATGGGCCTTGGCTTCCAAGCTGTATCGCTTCATAAACACTTTTAACTCAAGGATATCTTCCGGGGTTGCCCGCACGGCAGCCAGCTGGACCATTTCACATTCCAGGATTTCTCGCAACTCCATGACAGCAAGAATACTGGCAGGCTTATCTACAAGTCGCCGATTCATGGCGTCGATAAAATCCGGTCTGATATTCATGCCGGCAGACGGTGACTGCGGTGATTGAGAGACGACAAAACTCCCCTTCCCTCTAATAATGTTGACTAGTCCTTCCGCTTCCAAAATAGTAAGTGCTTCCCGCACAGAAGGGCGACTGACGTTGAATGTACGCCCGAGTTCATTTTCCGTAGGCAGCTTACTACCAATGGGATATTTGCCAGCCATGATCTGTTCTCGTAACTGAAGGGCTATCTCTTTAGATATTTTGACACGTGGAGCCTTTTGAGCCATCTCTGAACACCTCTTAAGTGAGAATTCCCGTCGCATCATAGATGCCGAATTCTCGAATCGTACTAGAATAGTACAATTATAGCACACTTTATAACCAAAAAAAAAGCAAGAGATTTTTATTCACCTCTTGCTTTTTCCTTGTATCTCAGGCATGACAAGCCTGTAACACGCTAATTATAAACCAATGAACGGCCAGTATACAAATGCAGTGACAATCCAGCATAGCCATATAATGGCACTCATGATGAGCCCTGACTTCAGTAAATCCGGAATAGTGAAATATCCGTCACCAAACATAATGATATTCCCCATCGTATTGAACGGCAGGCACAATGCATAACCCAACATGATAGACATAGGCAAAACGAATTTTACGACATCAAACCCCATGGCCTGAGCGATGCCAATGTAAATCGGGATCATAACACCGGCCATAGCCGTCGTCGTCGACCAGATGATATGGCTGAAAATCGTAAAGCCCAAGAGGAAAATGAACAATATCGTATAATTCATGTCATACAAGCCTAATGCTCCAAGCCCTTTTTCGATGATCAGCTTAAATGCGCCGGTCTTCATCAAAGCCGTGCTCAACGTGATGACGCCGCCAAAATACATGAACAATTCCCAAGGCAAGCTGTTCTGCGTCTTTTTCCAGTCCAGTACACCGATACGCGGCATAAAGATGAGCAATGCGACGAAGAACGCTACATAAGACGAATTGAAGTGATGGATAAAATCAGTCGACCAGAGGACCAACGCAATAAGGAAGTACAAGATAGCCTTTTTTTCAGGAAGCGACATAGGGCCCATCTTAGCCAGTTCATCATCGACATAAGCCAATCCTCCTGGCAGCGTCTTATTTTCTGGCTTGTACATCCAGAGCAGTAAAAACGGCACGATGATCAGGATGACGATATTCGTCGGTATAGCCGCCAATGCCCAAAAACTCCACGTCGTCATGAAGGAAGCACCAACAGCGGCAGAAATCAAGGCCAATGCCAACGGATTTGGAATCGTCCCAGTCAGGAACGTAGACGCCGTGATATTCGACGTAAAGGCTCCGCAAATATACAAGGCTTTACCAAAATTACTTTTGCCCGGTTCACATTTGTATGTCTGAGCAATACCTTGGATGATAGGGAGCATAGCCGCCGTACGAGCCGTGTTGGACGGGGTCAGCGGAGCGATGATGAAATTGGCGATAATCGTGGCAAACATGGCTCCCATAGGAGTCTTACCGAATTTTTTCATCATGTGCAGCGCCAATCTTTTGGCAACGCCGCTTTCCGTCATAGCAATCGAAATAACAAAGCCCGTCAGCAACAACCATAATGAAGCTGAACCAAAACCGCTCAAGGCAAAACTGGCATCATGTACCAAAGCACCAGCCTTTTCTTTGCCATCGAGATTTCCAACCCAAAAATACAATAACGTAATAATAGCGAATGTGCTGACAGCAAAATTGATGCCGATGGTAATCCAAGCCACGACCGCTCCAGCAAACAGCGACAATAGCTTGTGCTGCGTCACAGTCATATCGGCTGGCATAGGCAAGAACCAAACGATGAGTCCTACTACAATGGCAAGAATTAGACCGTACTTTTTACCCCATACATCAAATCCACCTTTTTGTGCCATACTACAACCTCCTTTGTACTGTTAATAATCATGAATATAATATCTACTCTAAACATAGCATCGCGCACCGACTTAAAATTTTAAGCCGATGCGCCTGCTATTCAAATACATTACTGCATACAATTATAATTTACTTCATCAAAGATACGGCAAATTCTGCGATGGATAAGCATGCCGTCACACCGGGTGATTCGATGCCGACTAAATCGATGAGATTCGGCAAACCGCGGTCTTCTTCGTTACGGATGATGAAATCTGCCCAAGGAGCATTGGGAGCTTGGTTCTTGGAACGGATTCCTGCCATATCAGTCTGCAAATCTTCTCGTTCGATGAACGGCAGATAGCTGTGAGCTGCTACATAGAATTCTTCCAGATGAGCTGGATCTACATCATAATTCGTCTTGTTGTCGATGTAGAAAGCGCTGGGCCCTAATTTAGCCATGCCGTCGAGACTCTTCGTAACATGGGTACCCAAGCCTTTCAAGTTTTTCAGTGGTGGCGGATAAATGAGATGGGACATGAGTTTCGATTTTCCCGCACTGATAGAAAAGTATTCGCCCTTGACAGGATAAATCCGATACCCCTCTTTGTCTACGTCAATCCCAAGCTGTTCTGGAATGAAATCGCTGTATAAGCCAGCACAGTTAAACAGGCATTCAGCTTCCAAAGCATCTTCACCTTCGATATTGACGAAATGGACGGCATAACCGCCAGCAGTCTTTTCTACCTTGGTCACTTCATGGTTATACGCAATCATGACGCCGTTTTCCATGGCCATATTTTCCAAACGAGCCATGACCTGATGAGTATCGATAATCCCTGTCGTTTCGGAGAATAGCGCCCCCGTAGCGAAGATATTCGGTTCCATAGCATTGACTTCTGCCTGGCTCAAATAGCGGAGACCCGGTACGCCATTGATTTGACCTTGTTCATAAATATGTTTAACCGATTCTTCTTCTTCAGCATTACGCGTGATGATAATCTTACCGATTTTCTGATACGGTACATGATGAGCATCACAGAAGTCATACAACATCTTATTGCCCTTGACGCAAAGCTTAGCTTTTAACGATCCGGTCGGATAATACATGCCCGCATGAATGACTTCACTATTGCGGCTGGAAGTTTCCTGGCCAAATTTCGGATGTTTTTCCAACAAGATAATTTCCTTGTCCGGATACTTGCGGCTTACCGCTTCTGCTACTGCCAAACCACCGATACCGGCACCTACGATGATGATATCAACTTTGTCCATTAACTGAATCCCTCTTTTCTATAAAATAACAATTGCTTACCGTACTGCGTCTTCAGTACAGCTGCACCAGAGAAAGACGTCCTTTGTTTCTCTTCATAGTTGTATGATAACAGACTTCATATAAAAATTCAAGTACCTTTTTGCATTTCATCTATGAAAATTTAGCATTTATTCTGTTGTTTTTAGCCTAAAATGCAAAAAAAGACAGGCTTTACAGCCCATCTTTTTTTATATAATCCATTTTTTTGTTTATGTTAATATAAAATCTTGTAATACAACTTAGTGAATGGCTTCACTAAGAACTCACTATTCCATACTTCCTGTATCGAGAAAACGTTGATGCCAAGACAATGCTTCGCCTAAGATATGCGGGGTATGATGCCCCTTCGTTGCAGCAATCGCGCGGTCTAAGTAGTCATTCAGCATATCTTTATACTTCGGATGAGCACAGTTCTTGATGATTAATCTAGCTCGTTCCTGTGGGCACAATCCCCGTACATCAGCAACGCCTTGTTCTGTGCAAAGAATCTGCACATCGTGTTCCGGATGGTCTATATGAGAACACATCGGTACGATAGAACTGATTTTTCCGTCTTTTGCAACAGAATTTGTACAGAAAATAGAGATGTATGCGCTTCTTGCAAAGTCGCCGGAACCACCGATGCCATTCATCATTTTCGTACCATAAAAATGGGTCGAATTGACGTTACCATAGATATCGAATTCGATAGCTGTATTCATGGCAATGACACCGAGCCGACGAGCCAAGCCGGGGTTATTGGAAATTTCCTGCGGTCGGAGAATGATCAACTTTCTATATTCATCGATATGATCATAGAATTTACGCAATCCTTCAGGCGACGCAGAAATAGCCGTACCGGAAATCTTATCTACCTTACCAGCCTCGATTAAATCAAACATCCCATCCTGGATGACTTCGGTAAAGATAGATAAATGATTGAACGGACTATCTTTCAAGCCACTGATAACGGCATTGGATACAGAGCCGACGCCGGACTGCAAAGGCAGCAAATTCGACGGCAGACGACCGCTCTTCACTTCTTGCTTAAAAAATTCAATCAAATGGGCACTCATGGCGCGGGAATCGTCGTCAATAGGCTTCAAAGCTCGCGGCGTATCGGCAATGTCACAAGGCACGATAGCAGCGATTTTATCCCAGCCACAAGGAATATACGGAGTCCCGATACGGTCCCCCGGTGTGATCAAGGGAATCGGCAGTCGTGCTGGCGGATCCAATGGTTCATAAATGTCATGCATGCCTTCCAGAGTCAGAGGCTGCGTCACGTTGACTTCTACTATCACCTTTTCGGCCTGAGACGCAAACGTTGCTGAATTCCCTACAGAGGTCGTAGGAATCAGATTACCATCTTCTGTGATAGCTGCCACTTCCAAGATAGCGCAATCGAGTTTGCCATAGAAGCCGCACCGCACCTGCTGAGCCAAATTACTCAGATGCATGTCATTATATTTGACCAGTCCTTCGTTGATTTCCTGACGAAGGGCACTGCTAGTCTGATAAGGATAACGGCGGTTGATGCCGTGCACTTTGGCCAGTGCGCCGTCACATTCCGCCCCTGTAGAACTGCCGGACCAGATGTCGACCTGGAAATGTTCCTGTTCAATCCGCTTGGCCAACGCCAAAGGAACTGCCTTGGGATAACCCGCCGGGGTAAAACCGGATACACCGATTTTATCGCCCGGACGGATCAGCGCCGCAGCCTGTTCTGCCGACATGATTTTATCTTGGTATTGTGTACTGCGAACCCGATTAGAAATATCTATCATGTTCTTCTCCATTTCATCCAAACTCATGCCGGATCGAATTATTGTTTATTCATTGCTTCCTGAGCAGCTTTTACGCCTGCATCGAAAGCTTTATCATTCGCTTCTTTCAGTTTCGGAGCAAAATGTTCTTCTACTGCTTCTTTGACCAATTTCAAGTCGACGAATTTTGCTAATGCAGCGATGGCGCCGATAGCGACGACATTCGATGCCAAGGTTTTGCCCGTCACGTCGATAGAAATCTGGGTCATAGGAATGGAATATACATGTTTGATGCCTTCCGGAATCGTGTGGACGAATTTCGGTTCGACCAACAAGATACCTTCCGGATCCAAGTCACCATGATATTTATTGCATGCTTCCTGGGACATAGCCAGGACGAAGTTCGGTTTGCGGACAGTAGGATAATTGATAGGATCATTGTCTACAATTAATTCCGAACGGCAAGCGCCGCCACGTGCTTCCGGACCATAAGACCGGGTCAGTACGATTTCACGCCCGTCCAAGCCGCCAACGGCTTGAGCAAATATATCTCCCAGCAGCATCATACCTTGTCCGCCGGATCCACCGAATCTGATTTCAAAATGATTGGCCATGATCTTATTTCCCACCTTTCGCGATATTGATGACATCTTGATACCGGTCAGAGTATTCAGGCCGTTCTGCATCTTCTAAGAATTTACCGATAACGATTTTACCTTGAAGTTCTTCTTGTGTCATCTTCTTGGACTGAGCGACAGTAACAGCGCGGTCTTTGAAGTTCAAGAGCATTTCCGGAGCAGCACCGATTTTGTTCAAACGGCCAAATAAGGTCGGGCAATCGCAAACTGCTTCGACAACGGAAAAGCCTTTGTGATTGATGGCTTCAGCGATCTGGTTGACGAGCATCGTTGCATGGTATACGGTAGAACGAGCTACGTAGGAAGCACCAGCAGTCTGAGCGAGGTTGCAGATATCAAACGGCGTATCGATATTGCCATATACAGTAGTCTTCGTCTTGCTGTTCGTCGGCGTTGTCGGTGAGAACTGGCCGCCGGTCATACCATAGTTGTTGTTGTTGAAAACGATAGTCGTAATATCGATGTTTCTACGGCAGGCATGGATAAAATGGTTGCCGCCGATAGAAGTGCAGTCGCCATCGCCAGTAACGACGATTACTTTAAGGTTAGGATTCTGCATCTTGACGCCCGTAGCGTACGGGAGAGCACGGCCATGATTCGTGTGCAGGCCGCAGAAATCAACATAACCATTGGCACGGCTGGAGCAGCCGATACCGGAAACCACTACTACGTCATCCTGGTTGATGCCGGTCTTTTCGATAGCGCGGATCATCGCATTGATGACGATGCCGTTGCCACAGCCCGGGCACCACATATGGGGCAATTTGTCCTGACGTAGGTATTTATCAAAAACATGTTCGTTAGACATTTATTCCGCCTCCCTGATTGCTGCCAATACTGTATCTGCAGTAATAATTTTGCCCGTATTCTGGGTTACTTGTTCAACCGGCGTATTGCCTGTCGATTCGCGGACTACATGATACAACTGGCCTTCATTCATTTCACAAACAACGACTTTCTTAACTTTCTTGCTCAATTCAGCAAGACGCGTTTCCGGGAACGGCCATACCGTGATGGGACGGAACAAACCAGCTTTGATACCTTCACGGCGAGCCTGCTGGATAGCGTCCTTGACAGAACGGGATACGAGACCGATGGAAACGAACAAGATTTCTGCATCTTCTGTCATATATTCTTCATATTTTTCAATGTCAGCTACATTGTTGTCAATCTTGCCGCAAATATGTTTTACAACATTGCTTGTCAATTGAGGATTATTTGCTACAGGGAAACCTGTTTCGTCATGGATCAGACCGCTGACATACCAGCGATAGCCATCGCCGAACGATGCCATTGGCGGAATACCAGTGCCGTCGTCTTCATACGGTTTGAAGTCTTTGGGATCTACTGTCGGACGTTTACGATTGACTACTTCATATTCAGACGCATCAGGAATGCGGACACGTTCACTCATATGAGCCAGCATAGCATCCGTCAAGATGAATACCGGATTCCGATATTTTTCGGCCAGGTTGAAGGCGCGGATCGTTTCGGAATATACTTCGCTGACAGAGTCAGGAGCTACAGCGATGACCGGATGATCACCATGGACGCCCCATTTGACCTGCATGATATCGCCCTGGGCCGGCATGGTAGCAACGCCCTGGCAAGGACCCTGACGCATTGCATAGGCAACGACGAGGGGAACTTCAGCAACCATAGCATAACCGAGATTTTCCTGCATGAGGGAATACCCCGGACCGCTCGTAGCCGTCATGGCTTTCGCACCAGCGCAGGAAGCACCGATTACAGCAGCGATGGCAGCCAATTCATCTTCCATCTGCATATATTTGCCACCAATTTTAGGCAGCCATTCTGAGGATAATTCAGCTATTTCTGTAGCTGGTGTAATAGGATAGCCGGCGAAGAAATTCATACCAGCAGCCATAGCCGCACGGGTACAAGCTTCGTTGCCTGTCATGATTTCAAACTTTTCAGCCATTATGCATCCCTCCCGATTCGAATTGCAAAGTCCGGACATCTTAATTCACACATCCCGCAGACTATGCAGTCTTCCGGGCGGGCAAAAACAGGCTTACCTTCTTCATCTCTGTCATATACTGATTTGGGACACAGTTTCGCGCAAATGCCGCAGCCTTTGCACAATTTTTCATCAAACTTAAAATTTGGCTTTCCCACTTGTCTCTCTCCTTTATGCGTAAATTCAAAACAACTAAGCAGCTTATATACAGACAAAGATGTAAAACATCATTATCTGCTTTGGAACAGGATTGCAAGGAAAATTGTTTTCTAATCTTTCTCTAATCTTTCAGTTTTCCTTTCCTTAGTTGTAGTATAACAGATATTTCACACAATGAAAATACGTTTTTATTATAAATGCTATAACCAATTTTTATATCACATATTTCTTCAAGCGCTCAAAATTACGTACTAATTTAGTGTTAATTAAAATATAATCCTTATTTTAAGCCATTTAATATATTTTTTTATGTTATCTTATGATATAATATGATATGTATTTCATTACAAAAAATCGTTTTTTTTCGTTGTGTAGGAAAAAACGATTCCTATTTTTATTCCGCAAAAGTACTGATTAATCATTACAATTAATCATTTTTTGCCGCATTGTGAAATCATATTTCCTATAGTGCTTTAGTCAGTAAGTTATTGCATACATTCAGATAATTTTTGTCATGTTTATTTTCTTTTATTTTTCCGTTTTCGGCAATTCTGCATATATAATCAATATTATGTTTGTGTATATGTAAATTTTAAATTTGTAAGCCCTGATATATTGACGAACATTATATGCCTAGCCCCTATTTTATCGCATATTTTGAATTTGTAATCCATCCATTATCAAAAGATTTAAAATTTGTATAGTATTCATGACATTAAATCATTATTGTCGCATGTTTTGCATGTTTTTACATTTCACAAAAAAAGGAATACAGTGTTCTGCTGTATTCCTTGTATTACCTTTATTTTACTGTCCCTAACAATGTCAAACAAGAAGGTGTCCTATGAATATTGAAAACTATTATAATTTTATCAAGATCGTCGATGCTGGTACTATTTCAGCAGCCTCACGAGAATTACTGATTGCTCAACCGGCGCTCAGTAACCAGTTAAAATCCCTGGAAGAAGAATACGGCGTACAGCTGCTGACTCGTGGGGCACGCCATATCCATTTGACCGATGCCGGCAAAATCTTATATGAAAATGCCAAACAACTATGCGTCATGGAAGAAACGATGCATAAAGAAATCGATGCCCACATATCCGGAAAAACAGGTACGCTCCGTCTGGGCATATCTCCTTCATTTCCAGAACCAACAATCATGATACCCATTGAGAGATTTTGTGACGCTCATCCGGAAATCGATTTTGAATTCTATGAAGAACATTCACTCCACATCATGGATCGTGTCAAAAACGGCGATGTGGAAATCGGCATCGTACACACAGAATCGGTCATACCGGCAACATTACAAGTACTGTTAGCCATGAGTGAAAACTATATGGCTGCGTTTCGAAAAGACAACCGGTGGATTCCCTCCAATCAGGAAATGGTGCCTTTATCGGCGCTGAAAAATATTCCTTTGAGTACTACCCGGGGTGTTTACAAAAAGGTCACAGACTGCTGCCTGCGCACGGGATTCATGCCTAAATTCCACAGTATATCCACGAACCGCACGCTGTCTCTCATGTGGGCCAAAAGCGGAAAGACGATTGCCATCTTTCCCACAATCGCCCCGAAAGTACATATTTATGATGATTTATATTGTCGTCCGTTGATCGGTAAAGGCTTGGACAGTAACCGGACATTCATTTCCCTCAAAAGTCGGGAATTATCTCCAGCAGCCACAGCCTTCATCAGCTATTGTAAAGAGTATTATACGATGGAAGGATATCTTAAATAATCTTTTGATCCTTGAGCGCTTTGATTTGTTCTTCGTTAAGACCTAATAGCCTGCTGTAAATATCGTCATTATCTTGTCCCAAGAGTGGAGCCGCCGCCTTGAACTGAACCGGCGTACCCGATAATTTCAGGGGAGAGCCGGTCACGACGACATCGCCGGCTACAGGATGCTGCTGATGTACGAACATATGGCGGTCATCGGCAATATGCGGATCATGACATACCTGGGCTACATTATAAATCGGCGCAGCAGGAACTCCAGCAGCATCACAACGGTCGATGACCTCTTGTACCGACAACTGACGCGACCACGCTTCAATACGCTGTTTGACTTTCTCATGGTGCTCTACCCGTTTGGGTACTGTATCAAATGCCGTATCCCCTGCCAATTCAGGTTGCTCCATGGCTTGACACAACAACCCCCACAGCTTGTTATTTCCCGTCGCGATGACGCAGTCACCATCGCTGCAACCGAATGAATCTTGCGGATAAAACTGGGAAGACCGGTTACCCAAACGTTGGGGTATCGTACCTTTTGACAGATAATTCATATTGACATTACCCATGATAGACACGGCCGAATCTACCAATGCGATATCGACGCATTGGCCCCGACCGGTGACAGTACGTCCCTGTATAGCCCCAAGTATACCGATGACGAGCCATAAACCAGAAATGACATCGCCCAAAGGAGTACCTGTGCGTGTAGGACCTGAATCAGGCCAGCCGGTAACGCTCATGACGCCGCTCATGGCCTGGGCCACGATATCGTATCCCGGTCGTTTATAGTAGCGTCCTGTATGACCAAATCCCGAAATGGATCCATATATGATACGGGGATTAATTTTTTCTAATACATCATAACCAAGGCCGAGCTTTTCCATCGTACCGGGCCGGAAATTTTCCACCACAACATCCGCTTGGCGGACGAGGTTCTTAAATAGTTCTTTTCCTTCCGGTGCTTTCAGATTCAGCGTAATGCCTCTCTTGTTGCGGTTGTTGGTAATGTAATACATGCTTTGCCCGTTCTGGAATGGTCCCATTTGGCGGGTATCGTCACCTTTACCCGGTTGTTCTATTTTGATAACGTCAGCTCCCATATCCGATAATACCATCGCACTGAACGGACCGGACAATACCCGCGTAAGATCCAGCACCCTGATACCTTCCAAAGCTCCATGAACAGTTTCTTCCTTGGTCATTATAAAATCTCCTTTGACAGTAAATTATTAACGTACCCTAATGTATTAATTTTACTTCCAATACAGATTTATGTAAAGAATGCATCCCCAGATTTTCTACTCTTCCTTCTCCAAGATACAAAACCCCTGTGGGCGGCAGACGCAACTGCCAGCCCACAGGGGTTTTGTCATTACTATATAAACCTGAAGGGAAATACCTATATTAAATCCGGGCTACACCACTCTTACGCGCTGCTTCGGCTACGGCTTTGGATACCGTATCGAGGACACGAGGATCAAATGCCATCGGAAGGATATGGTCTGCATCGAGTTCATCTTCCGATACGAGGCTGGCTATAGCTTCTGCTGCAGCCATCTTCATGTCATCATTGATATCACTGGCCCGTACATCTAAGGCACCACGGAAAATGCCAGGGAATGCCAATACGTTATTGACCTGATTGGGGAAGTCGCTACGGCCCGTACTCATAATCTTGACACCGGCTTTTTTCGCTTCATCCGGCATGATTTCAGGAACAGGATTTGCCAAGGCGAATACGAGGGGATCTGGAGCCATGGTCTTTACCATGTCAGCAGTCAATACGCCCGGTGCGGACAAGCCGATAAATACATCGGCTCCTTTGATAACGTCTTTAAGGCTGCCTTGTTTCTTTGTCAAATTGGAAACTTTGGCAATTAAAGCTTTTTCGCCATCTAAACCAGGACGACCTTCATAAATAGCACCTTTACGATCACAGAGGATGACGCTCTTAAGACCCCGTGCCATGAGCAGGCGCGTAACGGCGATACCGGCAGCACCAGCACCGTTGACAACTGCAGAGATTTCACCGAGATCCTTTTTAATCAACTTCATGGCATTGATCATGGCCGCCAATACGATGACAGCCGTGCCGTGTTGATCATCATGGAAAATAGGAATATCGCAGCATTCTTTCAAGCGACGTTCAATTTCAAAGCACCGCGGAGCTGCAATATCTTCCAGGTTCACGCCACCGAAAGACCCAGCGAGCAGACGAACCGTATTGACGATGTCATCGACGTTTTTGCTACGGACACAAAGGGGGAAAGCATCGACATTACCAAATGCCTTAAATAAGGCACATTTGCCTTCCATGACCGGCATGCCGGCTTCCGGTCCAATATCGCCCAAGCCGAGAACAGCAGTACCATCGGTCACTACTGCAATGAGATTCCAGCGGCGCGTATATTTATAGCTCAGGTCCGTATCTTTGGAAATCAATTTACACGGTTCAGCAACACCAGGTGTATAAGCCATTGCCAAATCTTCTGCCGTTTTGACGGAGCAGTTTGTATCGACAACAATCTTGCCATGCCATTGTTCATGCAATTCTAATGCTTTTTTCAAATCAGTTGCCATATGTATTTCCCTCCTATAATTAAACCCCTTATTATGTATTTTGAATACAAAATACTTTATATGCTTATTATACAGCACCTGCCAGCGTATGTAAAATGAATAATTTAGAGTGCAGACATTTAATTATTTGATAATGCCAGGTGAATAACACCTGAAAATTCATAAAGGAATAAATATAGAGCCCAAATCGACTAAATTTTTCTTCCCGCTAAGTTCTATGCAGCAACCGATTGGCAATGAAGTCACCGTGAGTCGTCCAATATACGCCGATGAAAATGGTCAATGCCCCGGCTATCTGTACGACATCAATAGATTCGGATAAGACGAGGAAGCCGCTGAACATGCCAACGACAGGCATGATATTCAAAAAGATGGATGCCAGGCTCGGTCCGGTCTCGTTCATGGCATAATTATAAAAGAAAATAGACAGCAGGCCGCCTAGGATGGCCATGTAGGCAAATGACAGCAACGGCAGCGGTGGCAGCAGGGAGACTTGGAATTCACCGACAGCCGAGCCGTACACCAAAGTAAATATAGCGCCACAAAATCCGGCCCACAACGTAGTCACGCCTACGGAGACGTGGCGCATCACTTTCAATGCGGCAAAGGAATAAAATGCCCAGGAAATCTGTGACAAGAAACACAATACATCACCGACATGGAAATCGATTTGTCGGATAACTTCCCACGACCCATCACTGACTACGGTCAATACACCTACAAAGGACACGGCAATACCAATCCAGGAAAACAAACTCAGACGCTCGCGAATGATGAAAACCGCAAAAAAAGCCGTAATAGCCGGTGACGTCGCTGAAATAAGCGTACAATTCACGACTGTCGTCTCCTTCAGACCGGAAAATTGCAGGACATTATTCAGGAAAATACCAAACAGTCCCATAAGGACGAACCATTTGATATCTTCTTTATGAGGAAATATCTGCCGGCCTTGGCGACGATACAAAATGACGAATAAGATAATACTGATAAGAAAATAGCGGACTGTCGTAATAGTCACGGGATTCCAAGCTTCCAGGAGCCATTTGATGCATACAGGTTGAAACCCCCAAATGACGCTGGAAAAAATTAACATCGCATAGGGAATCAGATTTCCCTTTTTTTTTGCCATATCTACTCACATCCTGTGGACTATTATACGCTTCTAAAAATAAAAAAAACAATAGCAGCAATGAATAGAAAACGCGTAAGACTCGTACAGTTGTACTCGCCTCACGTGTTTTCGGACTTACGAACTAATATCGAAATGTCATGCTATAGTCGCTTTTCCCGCTTCAAATGCTTTGAGATTGACATCGATAAAGGCCTTCTTCACTGTGCCAGCGATGATGGCCGCCCAGTCGATATCATTCAATCCCAAGGCCTGGACCAACGCGCCGAACAGAACGATGTTGGCACTTTTGACATTGCCCAGAGAAGCCGCGATACCCGTAGCATCGATAGCCGTGACTTGGGCATGCTGTTTCAATTCGTCGATGATACCCTGAGGATAACTGGTCTTGCCAGCCAATATAGGCATCGATGGGATACGGCAGTCATTGATAACGACCTTACCACCGGGTTTCAAAAACTGGATATAACGGGCCGCTTCCATTTCTTCAAACGAGACGATGACATCGGCACTCCCTTCGCCGATAATAGGCGACCAAACGACATCACCAAACCGGACCTGCGTACTGACGCTGCCGCTGCGCTGGCTCATGCCGTGGATTTCAGACATTTTCACATCATAACCCTTTTCAACCAGCCCTTTAGTCAAAACTTTGCTGGCAAGGATGGTTCCTTGTCCGCCAACTCCGACAAACAGGACACTTTGTACTTTGCTCATTTGGAGGCCTCCTTCCTGGATATGGCTTTGACTGGGCACACTTGGGCACAAACCTGACAACCAGTGCAGTCTTCCTGACTGATAGCCGTTTTTTTGGCTTCCGGATCAAAGCGCAAAGCCGGACAGCCCGTCGTGAGGCATTTACGGCAGCCGATGCATTTTGCCGTATCGACGACACAAGGCGTCTTATCCAAATCAAAGTCGTGTTTATCTTCAGGAGAATATTTTTTCAGGACACAAGGCCATTTCGTGATGATGACACAGGGTTCATCAGTAAAAGAATAGGCCCAATCCAAGGCAGCTTTCATTTCATCCAGATGGAGCGGATTGACTGCACGTACCTGGCGGATTCCCAGTGCTTTGACCACTTCTTCTAAATCGAGATGATTGGCCGGTTCACCTGATAGTGTATAACCAGTACCCGGGTTTTCCTGATGGCCGGTCATGCCGGTAATGCGGTTGTCCAGGATGACACAGATGACTGCCGATTTATTGTAAGCCACTTCCAGCAAGCCATTGATGCCGGTATGGTAAAACGTGGAGTCACCGACGATGCCGACGACCTTCGTCCTTACTCCAGCTACATCAAATCCCTTTTTCAAACCATGGGCCACAGAAAAGGCACTGCCCATACATATAGCCATATCCTTGGCATTGAGCGGTTCCGTACCGCCTAAGGCATAGCAGCCGATATCACCGACCATGACCGTATCTTTACGCTGTTTGAGCACATAGAAGAAGCCGCGGTGCGGGCAGCCGGCACACAGTGTAGGCGGACGCGGTACTATTTTTTCTGCTGGGAAAGGAATTGTTTCGTTCTGTTCCTGCAAAATAGCCTTACGGATGATATCAGGGTTCAATTCCCCTTCTTCAGGAATGACCGCCTTGCCGATGCAATCGATGCCAGCAGCACACAACTGTTCTTCCAGATACGGGTCTAATTCTTCGATGACGTATAATTTCTGGACGGAATCGCGGAACGCCCTAATCTTGTCGATAGGCAAAGGACACGTAAAGCCCAACTTCAAATAATTGACGCTGTCGCCAAATACTTCCTTAGCATACATGTACGAAATACCGGACGTCACGATGCCGGTCGTACTGCCATTATCTTCGATGACATTGAACGGCGTCGCTTCACTGTACTGACGCAATTTCCGGGACCGTTCGATCATTTCATGGCGATGTACCTTGGCATAAGCCGGCACATCATCGAAGCGAGATAAATCCTTGACATAGGCTACGGGCTTAGGGACGATCCGATCGCTCAGGGTCACCAAACTCTTGGAATGGCAAACCCGCGTCGTCATGCGCAGCAACACGATTGTCCCATAGGTTTCACTGACGCGATACGCTTCCTTGACCATATCCAGGCATTCCTGTGAGCTCGATGGTTCAAACATGGCTATCTTGGCGAATTTAGCGTAATTGCGGTTATCCTGTTCATTTTGTGAGGAATACATGGATGGGTCATCGGCCGAAACGAGGACGACACCGCCGTTGACTCCCATATACGCATAGGACATGAGCGGATCCGACGCCACATTGACACCGACATGTTTCATCGCTGCCAGGGAGCGCACACCAGAAATACCGGCACCAATGACCGCTTCCAAAGCGACTTTTTCATTGGGAGCCCATTCTGATGTAATTTCGTGATACTGGCCAATATTTTCTAAAATTTCTGTACTCGGAGTTCCCGGGTATGCAGACGCAAAAGAAACACCGGCTTCATAAGCACCGCGGGCGACGGCCTCATCACCGGTATACAGTTCTCTCATACAAATTACCTCCTTGTTTTATAATATGATATGCATGCATTTCTCATTCCCATAAGAAGCTACAATACACATTTATTATAAAATAGCATAGGCGCCATTACAAGGAGTTAATCTGGACATTCTATATAATTTTTTTTGCTTACAGGATTACATTAGCGTGAGTCTATTCGCCATCTGCTTGTTCCATCAAGTCTTCCAACTCGCACCAGCGCTCGGTCATGGCATCGACCTTGGCTTGTACTGCCTCTTGTTCTGCCATGAGAGATTCCACCTTGGCATAATCGGCCCCGGCCGCAGCGATGGCGGCATTGAGGCCGCGCAGCATCTGTTCCTGCTGAGGCAATTCTTCGGTCAGAGCTTGCAGTTCCTCCCGCTGGCGATTGGTAATCCCCACAGAGGCGTGGCGTTTTTTCGGCACTGGCGGCGGCGCAACAGATTTTTCTGCTTCAGCCGGCTTGTCATTGCTTGAAGACAAGACATATTCAGCAATATAATCTGAGTAATCGCCGTAGTAGCGATTCCATACACCCTGTTCCAGTGTAAACAGCTTATCAGCAACCCGGTCGAGGAAATAGCGGTCATGAGATACGACCAGGACGACGCCCTGATACGTATCGAGATACCGTTCGAGGACTGTCAACGTCGGGATATCCAAGTCATTGGTCGGTTCATCCAGAAGCAGCACATTGGGTTGATCCATGAGCAGCCGCAGCAAGAACAGCCTACGCTTTTCACCGCCGCTCAATTTACGGATATACGTCCACTGCATATCCTCTGAAAACAAGAACTGCTCCATGAGCCGCGTCGCTGAAACGGTCTGGCCAAATTGGTTCGTTACATAGCGGTTCTTTTCCTGTATATATTCGATGACCCGCATATTTTCGTCGATATCAGGCAACTCCTGCGTAAAGAATCCGAACCGGACCGTCTGGCCAATGGTCAGCGTCCCGGCAGTCGGTGGCAGTTGTCCTGCCAGCATCTTGAGTAGTGTCGATTTTCCCACGCCGTTTTCACCGACAATGCCGATGCGGTCATGCTTGACGACATGATAAGTTACATGCTGGAACAGAGACTTTTTCCCATCGTAGGAAAAAGCCACATCGTCTATATCGAGAATAGTCTTGCCCAAACGGACAGACGTATCGAAGATTTCCACGGTTTCTATGGGCTTTCCCGCTTCGATGGCACACAATTGTTCATAGCGGTCACGACGGGCTTTCTGCTTCGTCGAACGTGCCTGTGCCCCCCTTTGGATCCAGGCTTTTTCTCGACGCAGTACATTGCGCCGCTTCATTTCCGTAGCTTCCTCCTGCTCCAGGCGCTGTTGGTGCTGGTCCAAATATTGTCCATAATTGCCCGCATATGAATACACATGGCCCCGATCCAATTCAATCATGGAATCGACTACGTGATCCAGGAAATAGCGGTCATGCGTACTGAGCAGCAACGCCGCCGTACTGTCATGAAGGTATTGTTCCAACCAGAGAATTGTCCGGTCATCGAGATGGTTCGTCGGTTCGTCCAGTATGAGTAAATCGCAGGGCATGATCAAGGCCCGGGCTAACCCTAAGCGCTTGCGCTGGCCGCCGGAAAGTTCATCTACGATTTGCTGGCCGTCCGTAAGGCCTAGCTTCTGTAGGATGATTTTGGCATGCTGTTCCATATCCCAGGCCTGAGTACGATCCATTTCGGCACTCAGGGCCACGATTTGCGCATCATTGCCCCCTTGCATATCAGCCAAATGGATTGCCGCTTCATAGCGGCGCAATAATTCCATGACCGGCAAATCACCATCGAGGACACTTTCCAAAACGGTGCGCCCCGCTGTAAACTCTGGGTCCTGCGGCAGGTAATGGATGCGGGCCTTATTGTTGCACGTCAACGAGCCACTGTCCCATTCTGCCAGTCCGGCAATAATCTTGAGCAGCGTCGATTTACCGGCGCCGTTGAGGCCGATCAAGCCCATTTTTTGGCCTTCGTCGATGGAAAAGGTGACATTGTCGAACAGGATCCGCGTTCCATATGATTTTTTTACATTTTCTAACGTCAATATGTTCATTTATAATTCACGTCCGGATTGGCACAAGATTCCAAAGGTTCTCCCCGCAGGCCTTGGAGGAGATTACGAGCTGACAGGGCAAACATATCGCCGCGCGTCCGTTCCGTCAGACTGCCGATATGGGGAAATACATAGGCATTGGACAGCTGCAGCAGTGGATGATCCGCTGGCAGCGGCTCGGGATCAACCACATCGAGTGCCGCTTTTGCTATATCGCCATGGCGTAGTGCTTCGACCAACTCGTCTGTGCAGACGATGGCACCGCGGCCGATGTTGACTAATATGGCCGTATTCTTCATCTTTTTGAACCATTCCCGGCCCACCATATGGCGAGTTTCATCGGTCAGCGGCGCTGAAATCAATACAACATCGGAACGGCTTAGCAGTTCGTCCTGCGAAACATACGTCGTAAAGCGTATGTCGTCATCGCGCCGCGGGTAGCGGTTGTTATAGATGACTGTCATGCCAAATGCCCGGGCCCGCCGAGAAATAGAAACGCCAATATTGCCCATACCGACGATGCCCAACGTCCGGCGCGACAAATCCATGCCCGGGACCAGATATTTCCCGGAGCGTTGCCATTCACCAGACGTTACATAGCGGTTGGCCGGAATCAACTCGCGGGCAGCACAGATAGTAATGGCAAAAGCCAGTTCGGCTACGGTCTCCGTGAGCGCCCCCGGTGTATTCCCCACAGGGATATGATGTGCCGTCGCTGCTGCCAGGTCTACTTCATTGAAACCGGCCTGAGGCAAAGAAATGACTTTCAGTCGCGGCGCTGCCGCCAGGACTCGTTCCGTCACGGGTGAACCGCCGCCGACAAACAATCCATCTGCCTCGGCTACCCACTCTATGAGCAACTCTTCCGGCATGGGACCGGGAGTCGTCCAGCAATGGATGATGTCACAATACGGTGCGACGGCCTCCAAGAATTCCGGCCGCACATACGATGTGGCCACGACAATTTTATATTTTTCCATGGGCTAATTGCCTCCTGCAATAAGATTTTATTTGGGCCGAACCGGACCTACGCCTGGATTATCGCTTCGATTCCTGGATTAGGCGTGAGGGTATCGCACCATTTCTGGCTGACCAGAATTTACACTAGCAATATTGTAACATACTCTGGACGAAACCAAAAACGAGAAATATTAATTCTTCCCTAATTTCAGGACGGCCCCTTCGGCTGCAGACGAGGCCATGAGGGCATACCGTCCCAGCCAACCATGCGTCACCTTGGGAGACGGTTTGCACCATTGTGCCAGCCGCTGGCTGATCACTTGCGGCGACAGATGCAAAGTAATGGTGCTGTGCGGAATATCTATGGTGATTTTATCGCCATCTTCGACGATAGCAATAGGACCGCCGTCAGCAGCTTCCGGCGAAACATGGCCTACGAAACAGCCATTATTCGTACCGGAGAAGCGACCGTCCGTCACCAAGGCCGTCGTCTTTGCCAGTCCCATGCCGTGGAGGAATTTCATAGCCCGGTACATTTCCCGCATCCCCGGTCCGCCTTTAGGTCCTTCGTAGCGAATGACGACGACATGGCCGTCATGGACATCGCCATTCAGGATAGCCTCATTGGCAGCCTCTTCGGAGTCAAATACTTTGGCTGTACCGGTAAATGTAAATATGGATGGATCGATGGCGGCCGGTTTTGTCACACAAGTGCCTGGGGCCAGATTCCCTCGCAAAATTGCCAGTCCTTTCTGCGTATCGAAGGGCTCCGCCATAGTCTTTATGACGCGTCGATCAAAATCATATTTATAAGAATAAGAAGCTAAATTTTCTCGTATCGTCTGCCCAGTCACGGTCAAACATCCCTCGTGGAGCAACGGCGCGATTTCTTCCATAACTTTGGGAATGCCCCCAGCCTTGTAGAAATCCTCCATGTCGTACGGCGCTGCCGGGTTGACGCGGGCTACCTGCGGTGTCGTTTCACTCATCCGTTCGTACTGCTCCATCATCGTTTCCGCATCTATGCCGATTTCGTGTGCCAAGGCGCTCAAGTGGATGACGGCATTCGTCGATCCGCCAGTGGCCATGAGGACGCGGATGGCATTTTGCAGCGATTCAAAAGTAATGATTTGCTGACTTGTAATCCCCTTGTTGACCAATTGAACGATTGATTTTCCCGTCCGTTCGGCCAATCGGATTCTTTCAGCATAAACGGCCGGGACCAGAGCCGCCCCAGGTAGAGACATGCCCATCGCTTCAGCCAGGCAGCACATCGTATTAGCCGTGCCGATAAAGGAACAGGAGCCCCAACAGGGACCACTCACTTCTTCTAAATCATATACGGTCTGTTCATCAATCTTATTTGCTTTCCACATCCCTATAGCTTCAGATATGGATGTCGTATCCGATTTTTTCCCGGCAAATACTTTACCTCCCAACATGGGGCCGCCACCCAACAAAATGGCCGGTATAGGTAGTCGCGCTGCTGCCATGAGCATGCCTGGAACGATTTTATCACAGGACCCGAGCAGGACGAGACCGTCAAGGCGATGGGCTTCGGCCATCGTTTCTACAGAATCGGCAATCAGATCCCGGGACGGCAAAATGTAATTCATGCCTTCATGGCCATTAGCGATGCCGTCACAACCGGCAATAACTCCAAATTCGGCTACAGTGCCACCAGCCATGTAAATGCCACGACGTACAGCATCTGCCAACTGACGCAGATTCAAATGGCCTGGCACCAGTTCATTCCAGGAATTGGCAATACCTATGACCGGCCGTTTCAAATCCTCATTAGAATAACCCATCGTCTTGAAAATGACGCGATTAGCACAACCATCAGGCTGTCGTGTAATAATCTCACTGCGATATACCATGTAAGCTCCCCCTTTTAGTCGATTTATATGAAGTTCAAGATACAAAGCAAAATAATACTGCGGCTGATAAAAAAATATGATTTTAAAAGATATCCATACTAAGGTATGCCCAGTCAAACAAGCCGCCATTATCCGAGTGAACAGAAAACGCGTGAGATTGGTGCAAATACGCGATACTGCCAACATTTGATTTGCGCCGCGTACTAATAGCGGGTCAAATGTTGACGATATCACCATAGATGCACCGATATCACGCGTGTTTTAGATTTCTTCAAGCCTTGTTTATCTTACATATACGGCCACGCCATCAGGGATAACCGTAATAGAACCGTCATGGATTCCTTTGGCTGCCAGCAGTTCATCTGCCATCTGCAGTGCCGCTTCCACGGAAGGAGCATATTTCAAATGCATATCTTCGACGATGGATTGCGGTGCATCCGTAACCATGATAATGGTGAAATGTAGGAGCATGCGCAGCAGGATTTGTACGGCCCATTGGTCATACTGGGTTTCGTTACGCTTGCGGCTCAGGATATCATCCATGGCTGCCTGGATATTTGTCATGTGTTTCAATGTCTGGTAATAATCTTCTGCACCATGACCATCGACAGCCGACGATGCCATGATGATGACGCCGCCATCTTTACACGTCGCTTCTCCGGCTGTCATCCCTTTGACCGACTGATACAGATTCAAATCCATAGGGAAACCGCCGTTCGTCGTAATGACGATGTCAGCAGGAGCGGCGTCGACACCGGACATAGTGCTGAGGAACGCCGTGCCAGCTTCATGGGCTTTTTCCCGATCACCGGCAAAAGCGGCGATGATATGTTTATCCGCATCGATGACTACGTTGATGATAAAAGCCAGTTTAGCCGCTTTAGCTGCATATAACATATCCTTGTGGATAGGATTACCTTCAAGGATGCCTGTACGCGCTTTGGGACTATCGATAAATTCGGCACAATGGTTCGCCATGACCGTGACCTGGCTGGAAATCCCCGGCAGGATTGCCTTGCGGCCGCCGGAAAAGCCGGCAAACAGATGTGGTTCTATAAAACCTTCTGCTACCAGCAAATCCGTCTGGGCAGCGATCTTATTAATCATGCATTTGCCGCCTGACGGCAACGTACCGATATCGACCATGTCGTCATCATCCCGGGCTACATGGTTGACGATATGTTCCGTATTAGCTATATGTTCGCCGAACATGCGTACTATATCTTCATGGGTCGATTCCCGGTGCATCCCAGTCGCCAGGAGAATCGTAATATCTAAATCAGGATTTCCCTTGCGCAGTTCCGCCAGGAGCAACGGCATGATAATATGGCTCGGCACCGGCCGCGTATGATCGCTGGCCACGATGGTACACGTGCGTTTCCCTTTGGCCAATTCGCAAAGAGGCAGGGAACCGATTGGATTGGCAAAGGCCTGCAATACTAGTTCAGCTTCACCAGCTGCCGGCTTGAATGAATGAGACGGTGCTGTCAGGACCGCTTTGACCCGTTGATCAGGAAGGTCGAATTTCAAGAAAGATTTACCATAAGGAACAGAAAAAGGACTCATGCAATATCACTCTCTTTCAATAAAAATGAAATGAACACTACAAATCAATGCTATGAATGTATCAGCTAATTGATATCTGTTTATATCATAACACAATATGACCTGCTCGTGTACGCCATCAGAAGTGGAACCTTGAAAAAAACCATATGGGGAAATCTGAAAGTCCAGAAAAATGTGATGTATCACTGCAAAAACAACGAAATGAACTAGACAGGCCACAAACGATTATTTATGTGGTATAATTATACCATCCATAACGAGGAGGTATATTAATATGATAAAAAAACTTGTAACCTTTGAAGAACTGGGACTGGTCCAGTGGGGCGTCCTCACTGAAGACGAAACAGGTGTATATAGTGCTATCGCATTGGAAGAAGCCTTTTTTACACCTTTGCCAGAAACGTTGTTGGAATTCATTCAACAAGGCAATGAAGGACTGCTCGCGTTATCCGATGCCTTGGAACGCAATGAAAAAGATCCGGCAGTTACACCCAAGCCCATTGATACGGTACGCATCATGGCCCCTATCCCTCAGGTCATCCGCAACATCTTCTGTGTCGGCAAAAACTACGCTGACCATATTGCTGAATACGATAAGACTGATAAACCGAATCTTCCCAAATATCCGGCTTTCTTTACAAAGGCATCAACATCGGTCATCGGCCCGGAAGATCTCATCGATCCCCACTCAGACGTCAATGACTCCCTCGATTACGAAGGCGAGCTGGCCGTCATCATCGGCAAGACCGGCACGAAAATCATGGCCAGCGAAGCCATGGATTATGTATATGGCTTTACCATCCTCAATGATGTCACAGCCCGTAAGATGCAGGTTAATCATGAACAGTGGTTCCTCGGCAAGAGCTTAGATACGTTCTGCCCCATTGGACCGTATGTGCTGCTGCGGGATGCCGCCCCAGACCGCTTCGATATCATGACTAAGGTCAATGGCGAAGTCCGTCAGGATTCCTCGACAGATGAATTCATCTTCCACATCCCCAAACTCATTGAATCCTTGTCTTCGGGCATTACGCTGCTCCCTGGCGACATCATCACGACCGGTACGCCCTCCGGCGTAGGCGTAGGCTTTAACCCGCCCAAATTCATCCACTCCGGCGACGTCGTAGAAATCACCATCCCCGCCATTGGAACACTGCGCAACAAAGTAAAATAAGTATTTTGATCCATCCTGGACGTTAAAAAATGCGTGTACTCAGAGCATCCTCTCTGAAGTACACGCATTTTTATTTATTCGTTCAATGTCGACTTCTCCATCTGTCGTTTCAGTCCCCGTATATCCTGGGATAAAAACAGTACCGTCAACACCGTCGCTCCCAAATCAGACCCCGGCCCGGCAAACCAAATCCCGAACAGACCAAAGTAATGGGACAAGATGAGGACCAGCGGAATCAGCAGACCAATCTGACGGGACAGTGTCAAAGCCACGGAGAAATAGGCCTTGCCGATGGCCTGGAAATAATTGGAACCCACGATTTGGATTCCCACGAGGGGAATCATGGCGAGATAAATCCGCATTCCCGTCATACCGACTTCTACCAACTGAGGCGATTCATTGAATGTGCGGATAAGGGGCTGGGCAAATAGTTCTGCCGCCAGGAACCCGGCTGTACAGACGACTGTAGCCCACATGATGGCTAATTTCAAAGCTTTGATTACCCGCTCAAATTTCTTAGCTCCATAGTTATAGCCAATGATGGGCTGAGCTCCCTGACTGATGCCGACAACCGGCATGAGCGCCAGCATCATGACCCGGTTGATGATGCCATATACAGCTACAGCCGTCACGCCGCCATAGGTCTGGATCCGCACATTGAGGATGACCATGACGACACTGGCTGCTACCTGCATCGTAAATGGGGCCATGCCTATCTTACAGATGCTGTGGACGACAGGCCAGCGCAGACGCAAACAATGCCATTTGAAATGGAGCAGCCCCGGGCCGGCAGTAAAATAATACATGACCCAGACAGCGGCTGTCGCTTGGGCCAATACCGTCGCAATGGCGGATCCCCGAATACCCCAGGGAATGACGAATACGAGGAGATAATTGAGGACGATATTGACGACGGCCGCAATGAGCTGGGTCTGCAACGCCGTCTTAGGATCTCCTTGGGCCCGGATCAAGTTATTCAAACCGAAGCCGACATGCATGAATACACTGCCCAATAAAATGATTTCCGTAAAATCGTGGGCATAGGGAAGTACTTCCGGCGTCACGCCCATGACATCGACCAGCATGGGATCTAAAAAATACAGAGCCGCTGCCGTCGATGCCAGGATCAGGATAATCATCAAGGTCAAGGCATTGCCCAGCACCATTTCTGCAGCATCCTGTTTTTTCTGGCCCAAGAGCAAGGAAATCATGGCCGCTGAACCAACACCGATGAGCATGCCCAAAGCCATGAGCATCGTCATGATGGGAAATGCGATTGTCACGGCCGTCAAAGCGATTTCACCGACGCCATTGCCGACGAATATACTGTCGACGACATTGTATAATGCGCCGACTACCATACCTGCCACTGCTGGAACAGAAAACTTCCACAGCAGCGACATGACCTTTTCTTCTTCTAAAAACCTGGCACTTTGCATACGTTATCCTCATTCTGAAACCTTGCATTTTCATCAGGATAGGCCTATGATTGGATAGAACCTGGATGTCCAGGTCCGGTCCAAGTCACGAGAAAGGAGCACTCATGTCATATTCACCTTATTATCCCTTTAAATCCAAACAAACAAGACAAGATTATACTGATTATTACAACGAAACGGCCCAGCACATCTGGCCCGTTCCGTTTGAAAATAAAATCGTCGATACCGATTACGGTCCTACGTTCATCCGCGTCAGCGGCCCCGTGGACGCACCGCCCTTGGTACTCCTGCACGGAATAACGGCGACGTCCCTCATGTGGGCTCCCAACGTGCTCGCCTGGTCCCAGTATTTCCGGATTTATGCTGTCGACACGATCAACGACTACGGTCTCAGTGTCAATACGAAAGCACTGCTGCAAAAGAATGATTTCATGTTTTGGCTGGACAGTTTGTTTACCAACCTGGGCTTAGACCGCGATATCAATCTCGTCGGCATGTCCTACGGTGGCTGGCTGACAGGCCAGTATGCCCTATCCCATCCGGAACGATTAAGAAAAATCGTGCTCCTCGCTCCAGGAGATACGGTCTTGCAAATGGATTTCCGCTTCCTAAAGCTGTCAGCGCTGTCTGCCCTATTTCCGGGACACTATTCCCAAGGGTTATTCCAATGGCTGTTTGCTGACGGCCTCGCCCATCCGGAACGATGCGCCATCAAGCTCGATGATTTCCTGCATTGCCTTGAAATGGGATTTTCCTGTTTCAAACGTCGCTGGTTCGTACCATTGTCCGTCCTAAGCCAGAAAGACTGGAACCGCCTGACCATGCCAGTCCTGTTCGTCGTAGGAGAAAATGAAAAACTATACCCGGCAGATAAGGCCCTGGCCCACCTGGAATCCGTAGCCCCTCAGGTCAAATCCGTCCTCATCCCCGAAGCCGGCCATGACTTGACAGTCGTACAAGCGGATAAAGTAAATGAAATAGTGCTGGAATTTTTAAGGTCCCTTTAATCTTCTCAGCAAATTTTCATGTAATTCTCATCTCATTTTAATATAACCTGTTCATTTTGCAATATATTTCTAATGTTCATCTCATATACTCATAAATGAGGTGATAAGAATGTTTAAAAGTTGTCCGTATTTCATTACGATCTGCACGTACCACCGGCAATGTACCCTAGGGACAATTGAGCCCTCTAAAACCGGCCCCCGTTGGAATCCATCACCATGGGGACAGACGATTGCCGCATCGATACAATCCATGGAGATTTGTTATCCTGACGTCAAGATCGAACGGTACTCCATCATGCCCAACCACGTACATATGATTGTACGCGCCATCCGTTTCCCATCCAAAAAAATACACGACTTCGTAAACACGTGGAAACATGTCGTTTCTCAAAATTTCACACAGTCTCCTAAAAATAAATATCCCATTTGGGAAAAACATTACCTTAGTCAGAGTATATTCAGTATCTATGCCTATAATGGTTTGAATGAGTACCTGGATGACAGCCTGAACAAATGGAAATATGATAAATTATACGTTCCCTGCAATACTACGTTCCTCACTCGCTGAACCGGACTATAGTAAATCTTTCAATTGTTGAATGGATTGCAATGGTTTATCCGTACACTGCATGACGTAATCATACAATACGCATTCCAGTAAATCTATGCCTTGACGGCGAATCTGGATTGTTTCATCGAGACTCCAGCGATAGGAAAGGATAGATTTCCATAAATTGCGATCCGGCATGGATAACTCCACGCGGTGCAAGTTCTCATCGACAGGCAGTTCATCTGACAGATAATATTCCATCTGTCCGTGATTCACATTCCATCCCTGATAGACTTGCACCTGCTCTGGGTCTGGCATATAGCCAGCCCGCTCGATAAGCTGCCAGCCGGCTATGACCGTAACGATACGACTGTCTTTCAAATTGATGAAACGGCCGTATATCTTCAATAATTCATACACAGAGGAATCCGCCTGTTTTTCTGGCAACAACAGCGTCACCATTTCAATGAACACGGCTCCATAGGCAAACTGCTCCAGAGACATCGAATTTAATAACGTTCCCCCATTGCTTTCATATTCGCCCATGAGCAGGCCTGTATCCCGTTCCCAGGCATTAAAAGAAAGTACACAAAAGGGCTGCAATCGTCCCATGCCCGCTTTTACCATCTTGGCAGAAGCAGGCATGTAGGCGTACCGCAGCCCTTGTTGCATTGTAAAAATGGTCAGGACGGCACCCGCCTGTCCTTGTTTACGGAGGCGGAGGACAATTCCATCGAATCGCTGCGGTGGCATAGTTCCATATGTCTTTTTAAGCCTCGCCATCTCCTTCTCCTTCTTTCTCTGGCGCTACCGGCACGGCCTGGACACGGCTGATCCGGAATCCCTGCAACTCTGTGACGATGAATCGGTAGTCGCCGATGCGAACTTCTTCCTTGACCGTAGCCGTATGGCCGAGGACATTGAATACGTAACCGCCAATCGTATCGGCATCGATATCTTCTTCGACCGGGATATGAAGCAATTCTTCCACGTCCTCCAACAGTACCGTGCCATCAAACTCATAAGCACCACCTGGCAGATTGACGATTTCTTCTTTTTCTGTCGTATGCTCATTCTGTATATTGCCGACCAGTTCTTCCATGATATCTTCCAGACCGATAAGGCCGACTGTACTGCCGTACTCGTCGACGACCATGGCCAGATACGTCCGCTGTGCCCGCATCATTTGGAGCAATTTAGATACATGCATCACTTCCGGCACCATGAGGATAGGCCGCGTGACAAGGCGCAGATTCGTCCGTTTATGAAGGTACAAATCCATAAAATCCTTGATATGGACCAATCCCAGGATATGGTCCTTATCTTCGTTGCACAAGGGATACCGCGTATGCCGGGATTGACGGATCGTCTTGAGATGATCCGCCATGGTTTCATCGGCATAAAGACATACGATATCCTGACGGGGAACCATGATTTCTTTGGCCAGGCGGTCGGCAAAATCGAATACGTTACCGATTAATTCGCTTTCTACTTGGTCTATTTTACCTTCGCGATGGCTGGCCGTGACGAGCATACGGATTTCATCTTCGGAATGAGCCATGTCGATTTCATTCGTCACGATCAGGTTCGACGAGTGCAACAATGTACGACCTAGCCAGTTACCAAAAACGATGCAGGGATAAAACAGACGGCTGCACGTATAAATGAAGTGTCCCACAAGCATAAGGCTCGATTCAGCCCGCTGCAAGCCGATGGATTTCGGTACCAATTCACCCAACACCCACTGCAACACGACGCAAAGCAACATGAATAAGACGACATACGCCGCCCCGACAGCCCAAAAGGATGGGAAATAGTACAGCATGACCGGCAGTAAATCGAATAAGATGACAGCCACCAATATACCCGAGAGCAGTGACGTAATAGCCATGCCCAGTTGAGCCATGCCCAAAAATACATTGGGCCGCTCATACAGAGACAATAAAAACCGGGCCTTTTCGTTGCCGTCCCGTACGATTTCTTCTATATATTCCCGCCGAAGCTGGACAAACGCGAATTTGCCGATGACGAATATAGCATTGCACAATAAGCAAAACAGCAGCAGCAAGATATATCGCGGTAATACGATAAGTTGAATTTCTTCCATGAAACTTTCAGGCACCTCCACGTAATACGGCTCTCCTCCATCGAGAGCAAATTAATCCTTCCTATAGCCAAACTCATTCAAGGCTGATGCTTTATTACGCCAATCCGGTTTGACTTTGACCCATATATCCAAAAATACGGGTGAACCCAGCAGATTTTCGATTTCCTGACGAGCCAGGCGGCCGACATCCTTGAGCACGGTCCCATCCTTGCCAATGACGATCCGTTTCTGAGAATCCCGTTCCACATATACAGTCATGCGGATGTAGACTTTCTTGTTGCCTCTCGTAGCCATTTCGTCTACATCGACAGCTATGGCATGAGGCACTTCATCGCGCATACACTGGAACAATTTTTCTCTCACGATTTCAGCCGCCAAAAGCCGTTCCGGCTGATCTGTAATCATGTCATCAGGGAAATATTTCGGGCCTTCCTGAAGGACATTCTTCAGTTCAGTCAATACGGCATCGACATTATCGCCCTGCAGCGCGGAAACGGGGATGATCTGGGAAAAATCGTAAAGCTTTGCATATTCCGTGATCTTATGCAACACTGCCGCTTTATCCATGAGATCGATTTTATTGATCAGCAGAAATACCGGGACACCTACATCCTTGAGCTTATCGAGGACGAACTGGTCTCCCGGTCCTTTTTTTTCATTTCCTGAAACCAGGAACAGGACAGCATCTATATCTTTCAATGACTGATACGCCGTTTCATCCATGAACTGGCCCAATTTATGCTTAGGCTTATGGATGCCCGGCGTGTCCAGAAAAACAATCTGGCATTCTTCATCCGTATGGATGCATAGAATCCGGTTCCGCGTCGTCTGTGCTTTATCGGACACGATTGTGACCTTCTGTCTGATGATGTGGTTGATCAACGTCGATTTGCCGACATTGGGCCGTCCGACGACAGCTACAAAACCTGATTTAAATTTCTTCTCCATGTATTCCTCCTGATTCCAATTCAAAACAATATGGCAATAGTTGCTGGAGTGATACTATTGTATACGTGTTATCGGGTTTTGTCAAAACAACGTGCTGTACATGAAATTCTGCCATGACCTGACGACAGGCACCACAAGGTAACGTATAGTCCTGGCTGTCTCCAACAATAGCCAGCCAGGGAAATTCATAACAGCCGCAGGCCGCGCCATGGAACATGGCATTGCGTTCAGCACAAATAGTCAGACCATAGGAAGCATTCTCCACATTACAGCCCTTATACACATTGCCATCGATACCGAGTGCTGCTGCTCCGACAGTGAACTGCGAATATGGCGCATAGGCATTTTTTTGGGCCTGTCGCGCTTCTTGTATCAATTGTTCAATACTCTTTTTGTCTATCACAATTCTTCTCCTGCCCGGACGTAGCCCAGCCGCTGCAAGATAAATTCTTCTTCCTTGCGCATTTCCACTTTATCCTCTGCCGTCATATGGTCATAGCCCAAAATATGGAGCATGCCATGGATAGTCAGATATGCCAGTTCCCGTTCAAAGGAGTGACCAAATTCTTCGGCCTGTTCCTTGACCTTATCCAAAGATATGATGATATCGCCGAGGAGATTGGCATCGGGGCCATCATAATCAGCATCTTCACCTTCATTCAAGGCAAAGGACAGGACATCTGTGGGCCTGTCTATATGGCGATACTGTAAATTTAACCGATGGATATATTCGTTGGGACACAAGAGCACGCTGATTTCGGCGTTCGGTCCCAGTCCGTAAACGATGGCCGCTTCCTGGCAAACCCGTTCGATGACTTGCTCATACACCGGCTGTTGCAGATTTTCACTCGTATAATTGATGTTGATAATCATGGTTTTTCCTCCTTCTGTTTCTTGTCCACACTGTCCTGTAAGCGGTCCCGATGATAATAGCGATCGTAAGCACGGATGATACGCCCTACCATATCATGACGTACGACGTCTTCATCAGTGAACGGAACGAGGCCGATACCCCGCACGTCAGCAAGGACTTTCTTGGCCTCCATCAGTCCGGAATGCTGCTGGTTACCTAAATCAATTTGTGTAATATCGCCATTGACGACGACGCGGGAATGATTACCCATACGGGTCAGGAACATTTTCATCTGCTCCTGCGTCGTATTCTGCGCTTCGTCGAGTATAATAAAGGATTCTTCCAAAGTCCGACCGCGCATGTATGCCAAAGGAGCCACTTCAATGACATTGCGGGCTATGAGCTTTTGATATTGGTCATAACCGAACATATCTGCCAAAGCATCATACAAGGGGCGCAGATAGGGATCGATTTTCTCCTGCAAATCCCCAGGCAGGAAGCCTAGCTTTTCGCCGGCTTCTACAGCAGGTCTGGTCAGGACGATACGTTCCACTTCACGATTGCGCAAAAAATAAGCTGCCAAAGCCACGGCCAAATAAGTCTTGCCAGTACCGGCCGGCCCGATACCAAAGGTCACGATATTATGGCGTATGGAATCGACATAACGCTTCTGTCCCAACGTCTTAGGCTTGATCATGCGCCCCCGTGCCGATATATTGATTGTATCACTATAAATTGAGTGCAGTAATTCTTGTTTACCTTGCCGGATGAGAGATGCTGAATAGCGGACATGCTGCGTCGTAATATACGTATTTTCTCTGTTTAAATACCGCAGTTCATAAATTACTTCGCGGGCAAAGGTCAGCTCCGGATCGTCGCCGACCAAGATGATTTCATCACCTCGCGAGGCGATGCGGCATTGGGGAAACTCCCGCTGCACAGCTTTGAGAAATTCATCTTTCATACCTAATATAGCTTTTGCTTCTGTAATATCGGATAATTTAATTCTCGATTCCAAATTAGGCTCTCCTTATTCCACAAATTTCTTTACGGCTTTACCGCAAAGATAATCGCATTTCTTTCCTTGCCACGTATTGCGTCGTTCCAATTCTGCATCGATCATATCACGGATTTTCCACCAGCCCATGCCCCAATTGGCAAAGACTGTCGCCTCTTTGGGTGCTCGGCCGATAAGTCGTTGGAATACGATGTCGCCACGGACATATTCCAGGAACGTCACTACCCTGTCGACATATTCCTCGACGGGCACCATCTGCACCTGTCCCGCTTCATACCACTGGGCCAGCACAGTATTCTTGATGACATACAAGGCATGGAGCTTGACTTCATGGGTAGGAAGTGCCGATATTATCTTGGCCGTTTCAATGACATCTTCCATGGTATCCCAAGGTAAATCCAATATGAGATGAGTACAATTCCGGAACGGGTATCGCTGCAACATGAGGATGGCATCAATATATTCTGCCAATGTATGACCACGGTTAATTTTCGCCAGTGTCTTGTAGTTGACCGTCTGCAAGCCCAGTTCTACGAGTATATCGACACCATGTCGTTCCTTTATATCGGCCATGATATCCAGATAGGCTGGATGAAGGCAATCCGGCCGTGTCGCAATAGCAATGCCGACGATGCCAGGCTGACAGGCTTCCTCCAAATATTCGCGAAATACCTGCGGAGGAATATAGGTATTCGTGAAATTTTGAAAATAAGCAATATATTTATAAGCCTTGTATTTGGGAGCGATATGAGCGATATTCGTCTGGATTTGCTGGGTTATCGTCACCGAAGCCGGCAGATTTTCATAACCAGCGCCGATGGACCCGCAAAAAACACAGCCCTGTGTCCCTAGTGTGCCATCGCGGTTGGGACATGTATCCGGTATGCTGATAGGCAATTTATATACTTTTTCGCCATATGTTTCTTTTAAAAATTGTGAATAGATGTTATATCGATTCATTCAAACTCCTTTGCGGCACCAATAGCCAATGTACCTCGCCATGCCGTTTCTCAGCGAGGAGGCAGCACGGTCCCGGTACGGCCGGGATGTAATGCTCCAGCTCTGCCTGCAATGCTTCACTGATGTAAAACATGCGGAAGCGCATCCGGATATCGCGCCAGTTCGTAAATGCGTAATCAGGAATATACGAACGCACGGCTGACTCATTGCGCCACCAGGCTTCCGTAGCTGACCTGTCTATTTCCTGCCAGCCGAGAAAATCCAGTTTGAGGCGGAAACGGAAACTCGTCAATATATCGATACTCAGTAATCCCCGTATCACGTCCCCTTGCTGCCCTGCCAGTCCGGCATCTGTTTTTTGTATGAACTGCCATAAAAACTGGCACAACGTTTCATCAGAAATAGCCAGGACATCATAGCCGCACGCTATCCAATAATCGGTCATAGCCGCATACATCTGGAAATAGTTTTTCTTATAGGACCGCTCTAAATATAACAACGTATAGATAAATTTGCCGCTGTTATAGATACGTTCGAAGACATCTTCAAAAATCTTCAAATAGGCAACATGCTCGTAAGAAAGCCATTCCGTCGCCAACACTTCATAAGGTCCCAAGGGATCATACTGATAGCTCTGCGGATAATCCCGGCGGATGCCGGATCCCTTGAGCAATTTCAAGAAACCAATCTGCAATTTATGAGGCCGCAGGGAATAAATATCGTTGAATGACTGACACAGATGATCATAGTCCTCATAGGGCAGACCTACGATCAAATCCAAATGCAGATGGATCGTGCCGGCGGCGCGCAGGACCTCCATGATATGGGCGATGCGCTGCCAATCATTATGGCGCCGAATGGCCTGCAACGTCTTTTCATACGTAGACTGTATACCAATTTCCAGCTGGATCCGTCCAGCCGGTGCTCGGCAGAGTACGTCTAAATCCTGATCCGTCAATAATCCCGGCTCTATCTCAAGATGGAAATTGACGGGCTCGCGGACTGAGGCCATATACGCCAGCAAGGGCCGATAGTGGGCGGGATTACAATTAAACGTACGGTCCACAAATTTCACCTGATGGACATGGGCTGACACGAACTGCTGTAACTCGCCGATGACCCGCTGTACCGGTAAAAAACGTACGACCTCGTTATTGCCAGATAGGCAGTACTGGCAATGGAACGGGCAGCCGCGAGAACTTTCGTAATAGATGATTTTATGGGCCAGTTGTCCGAAATCTTCCTCTTCATAAGGGAAGGGCAGACTAGATAAATCCGGCACCTCGGCATAGGCTTCACTGCCCCAGACTTGGCCATCCCGCCGTCCCAGGACACCGGGAATCACCGTATCAGCACCGCCGCTGGACAAGTGCTGCAGCAACGCCGGTACACTATCCTCCCCTTCTCCCTGCAGGACATAATCCACAGCAGGGCGCTCCATCAATATCTGCCGGGCCGTATAGGATACCTCGGGACCGCCGACAAAAATAGAAACGCCCGGCTGGACCTGCTTGATGAGGTCGATGAGGTGCCATATCATCTCGATATTCCAGATATAACAGGAAAATCCTATGACATCGGCATGGTACGCATATATATGGCGAAGTATGTCCCATGGCTGATTGTTGATGGTATATTCGGCAGTCCAGACATCCTTCATACCGGCACGAGTACAGCTCTTCTGCAAATACCGCAGGGCCAGGGACGAATGGATAAATTTTGCATTCAAAGCTACTAATAATGTTCTCATGATTATGCTTCTATTTCCCCAGCAAAAGCTGTTTTTTCAAAGCCAGATACGTTGATGCATAATACGGCGTGAGCTGAGCTTCCCGCAAATCATAGCCAAAAGAACGGCGGCTCACGGATAGGACCGGCGGACTCTGGATCCGTTTCGCTACAGCAAAGCCGGCGATGAGCTTCCACCACCGTTCCAAATCATCGATAAATGCCTGGGCCGTCGGAAATAAATCACGGACGGCTACAGGGCAGCCCAGATGCTGTTCCAAAGTGCCTTCAGCATACCATTGCAGTATGGTCAGCGGCGTAGCTCGGAACCAGCTCTCGATGAACGCCCGGAATAAATAGTCATGATAAGGATAAATCAAAGGATCCCCCTGGCCCTTGCTGATGTCCTGATTGGCCGACAATTCAGCACTGGGAATGATATCGATGCTGCCCTGAGGAATCATGGGCCGGTGGAACACGCAATCATTCAGATAGCGGGCCAAATCATAGATTTGATGCTTCCATAAATCGCCTGTCGCCGCCAAATAGCCTGCGTAGTCACCATAGAGCGTCGCATAGCCTACGGCTGTTTCCGCCTTGTTGGCATTACACGTAAATACGCCGCCAAAGGCCGCTGCTACGGCTGCCAGGATACGGCTGGACCGGTCCCGGGCCTGTATATTTTCTTCTATAAAGCTGGTCAATCCCAAATGGGCCTGCTGCTGCCCACCCTGCCAGATTTCAGCAGATATTACTTGCCGGCGCGTCAGTTCCAGGCTGTCCTGGACCGGTATGACCGTGTATAAACAGCCTAGATTATCGGCTAATTCTTTTGCCAGACTTTTGGTGACATCAGAATTGTAGCGACTGGGCATATTGACCAGCAGAATGTTCGAAGGCGGCAGAACCGTTGCGTATAAAGCAGCATTCAACGCTGAATCGATACCGCCGGAAACGCCGATGACTACCTTATCCATGCCGATGCTATTCAGGAACTGCGTCAGTCCGTAATGGAGACTTTCATATATGGCAGCCGCTTCTGACAGGACTTGATTACAATGTTCCGCTGACGTGAAACATTGATTATCTTCGTCAAATTGCACAAAACGCAGTTCTTCTTTAAAAGAAGGACATTCATTGTGTACCTGGCCATTTTTATTATAGGCACAGCTCGTACCGTCAAATGTATATATATTTTTGCCATTATTCTGGATACCCGTGCAGTTGACGTACACTGCCGGCACCTGTACTTTCTGGATTGATTGTCCAAACAGACGGTGCCGCCGCTGATTCTTGCCCAGCGTAAACGGAGAATTGGAAATGTTGACGAAAAGATCTATGGCGTACTTTGCCCCCAGATATTCCATGGGCTTGATAGGATAATTTTCATCCCAACTGTCCTCACAAATAAGCGGCCCCATCGTCAATTTCCCCCGTTTGCCAAACCGCAGGTACACCGGGGACAAGAAGTCCTCCACAAAAAGATGCTGTTCCTGGGCTACCTCCATAAGCGATGTAAAATAGCGGGAATCGGTAAATTCGCGATAATTGGGCAATAGCGTCTTGATATAGTATGGATAGGGAGAATGGACGGGCTGGACGAGCTTGCCCTGTTGTGCTATGAACATGGCATTGTAGCGACGCCGGTGGCCGTCATGATTCACCTTGTCCGGATCGCAGGCCACGTTGCCGAATACGATAGTGATAGTATCGGATAAAGCGATGATTTCTTCTCCGAAACGGATGCATTCATCGACAAAATCTTGTTGATCCCAAACATCGCCGATCAGATACCCAGGCACGGCCATTTCTGGAAATACGATCATATCGCAGTTTTTCAGCTTGGCCTGGGCGATAGCCTCTTTCATGGTATGTGTATTGAACCGGGGATCGCCGGCATGAATATCGATTTGAGCAAGCGCTATAGTAAGCATACTCTTCCTCCTTACAAACTAGATTATCTTGTTATATAGTAACACAAAACCCCATTCGATGCATCAAAACTACGCCGAGTAACTCAAAAAAACTCTCCGGCCCGTCAGAGGACCGGAGAGCGTAATACTATGTCGCTACACGGCAAATCATGCCATATTATTTTGTCTGTTGGGACTTGACCATAGCTTGTACCTGTTGGAATAAAGCGTCTACTTTATCGCTCAGCGCTTTGTTTTGTACGGATAATGCTTCTACTTTGTCGTTGAGTTGCTGATTAGCCGAAGACAGGTGTTTGTTTTCACCTTTGAGATCGCGGATTTCTCTGGCCATATCCGCCCGCGCTGTCGGCAGGCCGCTGCCATTCGGTCCGAGTTTAAAGGATATGCCGGCATTCCACATACTATCACCGTTGCCTGTACTTGCGGCAAAGCTGAACATGACGTCTTCATTGGGGCGATAGAAAGCGCCGAGAGCGGCTGCACTCGTTCCTCTGTACTGACCCATGCTGGCAGCAAAATCCCATTTGTATTCCGAATCATAATCGAGGGGATGCAGACCGGCCAAAGCAGCTGCGCCAGCACCGACGCGGTTGACCCGTTCATCGAGTTTGCCTATATTCTGGGACAGTTGCGTATCCCGGGCAATACTATTAGCGTTGACTTCATACAGTTGAGAACCATTGACCGCATCGGTCGACGTACTGGAAACAGCACCGCCAGCGACATTAGTAATCGTCGTCCCTTCCGTACCACCGCCGAGGGTGATGGAATTTTTATTGACTGTGCCATTGTTCACGTCGTAGTGGACGGAATTGCCAGCTACATTGTTGATGGCATCGACGACACTGGTGGTAGTCGTCGCGGTCGTCTTCGTGCCGTCTGTGTTTGTCGTCGTCACAGTGTTCTTGACAGAATCGCTGAGGTTGTTCGTATCGCCGACATCGGTTGATTTAGCAGCATATGTCTTGAGCAAATCGACGTTGACTGCAGAGCTGCCATCATAACTTTCTTTGCTGTTATCGGTTTCGGCATAAGCCACCTGGCTGAGAGACGTGCCGCCCGTCGAGGACGTCACAGCCCCTTTCGTGTTTCTGACTGCTGCATACGATTTATAGGATGTAGCCGTATTGCCCAGTGTAGCTGCCTGATAATCGATGACATTCGATGTCGTTGTCGTCGTGGAACCATCCGTATTGGTCGTGGTAAGAGATTTCTTCGTGACATTATATTTTACGGCACCTTGATCCAAAGCATTGACTGCCTGGACCAGATTGGACGTATTCGTCGTCGTGGAGCCATCTGTCTTGGTCGTAGTCGTCGTAGTAGAAATATCGCCATTTATGGTCGTACCACCGGTCACGTTTCCTTTTTCGTCCGTCGTAGAACCATTGATGTAGTTTGACAACGTATTGGCAATCTTATCTACCTGGGTCTTGCTGGCTACGTCGACAATATTGACGGTCGAAGTCTTAGTCGCATCGTTTTTGTCTACCACGTTCATCGTTACGGTACCGTTATCAGCATCGACTTTATAGCCTGTAATGGACTTATTGGATACTGGCGTCGTATACGTGTCCGTTCCGTTGACCAGACGTTCATCAGATACGCCCGTAACTTTGGCAACGATATCACCAGCTTTATTCGTCAGGTTGATCGTATCGCTTTCCGTCTTGCTTACAGAACCACCCGTAACGGATTTAGCATCAATCGTATTGTTGACCGTCGTATTGTTCGTCGTAATCTGGTTTTCCAGTTTACTGATAGCTGTCGTGCTGCTGTCACCATCGTTGATGGTGTTGCCCTTGGTGAGGTCCGTCTTGGAATATTGGTTGTCGCCTACTTTAGTATCCACCTTGTTATCCAGATTGTTGATGGCATCGACAGTGGATGTCGTCGTCGTGTTGCCGGCAGCGTCCTTGTTCATGATATCGGAGTTGATTTTTGTCGTATCGCCAACCTTGGTATTCAGGTTATTGACAGCATCGACGACAGTGGTCGTCGTCGTATTGCCGGCAGCGTCTTTATTGGTAATCTGGTTATTGATGTCGGCTGTGCTGCCCATATCGCTGGCTTTGGCAATATCTGTAATGGTGACTTCACCTGTCTTTTTGTTTGTGCCATCGATGATATCCATGGAAACGCTGTTTTTATTTTTATCTCCGGCTACATTACCTACGGCATAGCTGCCCGCTTTTATATGCTGGTCGTTATTCGTAGCAGCATTCTTAGCTTCTGTAATCTTGTCATTCAAGAGATCCGTATTGACTGCCGCGCCGCCGTTATAATTGGTGTTCGTCCTGTCAGTCACTGCATAAGACACATTAGTCACAGACGTGCCGCCAGAATGATTAGTTGTGCTATACGTAGTACCACTGCCGTTGCCCATGGTGACTGAATTGTAATTAATCGTGCCATCCGTATTCTTGTCATATTGCACAGCGCCTGCGGCAACACCGTTCAATTCACCTTCCGTAGCGGCCCGGTTCGCAGCGTAGCCCGTAGTAGCCGTACCCTTCCAGGTCGTATTGGATAGGCCTTTGATCGTCTGATCTGTGCCGTTCATAACAATCGTCGTAGTTCCGGAACCCACCGTCAGGGACTTGGTAGCCGTAAGCGTATCAAAGGTCGGCGTCGTAGACATGAGGATGGAAATAGTGCTGTTGCCATCTTTATCAATTGCTTCTTCTGTAGTCAGGTTGTCGCTGCTGTAGGTCGTACCGCTCTTCTTGTCGCTGCCTTTGATGTTGACGGTCTTGCCAAGTTTCACTTTATCACTGCCTGTGTTACCGGCAAATACCATACCCGTATCGGTCAACGTCGATTCGGATTTGAGAACTGTATCCTTCAGCAAATCATAGTTGACCGCCGCGCCGCCATTTTTGCCGTCTGCATAGGATACGTTCGTCAGCGATGTGCCGCCCGTATGGGTTGCCGTCGTGCCGTCCGCGTTCTTTGTCGATACATATTTTGTCGTGCTGTTCAGGGTAACGGAATCTTTATTGACTGTATCATCTGCGTTCTTGTCATACTTCACGGCAAAATCGCTCAATGTATCGACAGTGCTCTTTTTCGCGATATCTGCTAATGTCACATTCTTCTGAGTGCCGGAAATGCTGTCTTGTACGGTCAAGCCTACGGTGCCATCCGTACCTACTGTGTAGATACCTTTCGAACCCTCTGTCGGATTTGCTACGAGCTGATAGTCCGCTGTAGCAAATGTCCCCATCGTCTGGGCTGTATCTCCTGTGGCCAGCGTCTTATACGTCACGGTGTTGCTGCCATTGTTATTCGTCGTACTCGTCACATTGGTGACTGCGTTCTTGACCTGGCCGTAGTTTGCCGCATCCGTGTCGTTAATGCCGCCTAATACATTGGTGATTGTCTGGCTGTTGGCATTGACACCGCTGCTAGTAACATACGTATTGCCGCCGACCTTGACACCACCATCGCTGATAGTAACCTGTTTCGTCGTATCCGTACCAGCCGTGACGCTCGTGAAAGACGGCGTCTTGCTCATTTCTACGGTAATGGTGCTGTTGCCCGTCGTAGTGTCTTTCGTTTCCACTGTCGTCAGGTTGGATGCGTCGTAATTACCCTTCGTCGTATCTGTCGTCGTTACGCCGCCTACGATGCTAATAGTTTTGCCCAAGGCAACGTTATCGCCACCATCTGTGGTACTCGTGTTGCCGGCATATTTATAGCCAGTATTGACTTCGCTATAGAGGTTATTGATATTATCCGTAACCGTCGTCGGATTCGTAACTGTCGTTGTATTAGTAGTACTGATATTGGTCGTATCGCCGAGCTTCGTATTTATGGTATTGATGTTCGTCGTATTGCCAGCAATGTTCGTCGCATTCGTGTTGACCTGCTGATTCGTGGCATAAAGCTGACTGCCATTGACCGCATCCGTTGACGCAGAGGAAATATCTCCGGCAGCAACGTTCTGGATCTGCCGTTCTGCACCAGCGGCACCTACGCTGAAAACACCGTTAGTCGTGCTAGCTGCACCTGCAAAAGTCGTTGTCGTAGCAGTCGTACCGGTCCCCAACGTCACTTTCGTAGCAGTATCGCCCGTATTAGCGGCTTTCGTAGCAGACGCATTACCAATAGCGACACTATTTGCCTGGTCCACAGTGGTTCCGTTACCGATGGCCGTAGCGTTATCTTTTGTTACCTTATTACCGCTGCCATAGACGACGGCCCCTGTTACTGGTGCTTCTTTTGTACCAATGGTATTGACTGCCGTGACACCACCAACAGCGAAGTCCTTAGCACCATAAATCGTATTGGCGCCGATGGCGTAGCTGGTTACATCCGAAATGGTATTGGCAGGTACATTCTGGCCGCTATTACCAAATGAGATAGAGTTTTGGTTTGATGTGTCATACCAAACATTGTTCGTCATAGTAACACTAATAGGATGCTCAGTATCCGAAGCATACGTACCTGTAGAACTATCATATGTACCAGGCTTGTACAAATTGATTGTACTATTGCTATTGGCAGTCGTAACCGTACTGCCCTTTACAGTACCAGAAATAATATCACGGCCGTATAGAACCTGATCATTCGTAAAAGTCTGCGCAAAAGCAGCATTTAAATCAGTTATGGTAACACCATTGATACTATTAGCCGTAATGGTTCCAGAACTACCGGAAGTGCTTGTAGGCGTCGCATAATTTACATATTTCTGTCCCCAATAAGTCGTACCGACTGTACCAGCAGCTGCATTCGTATTAGGCATCAAGTATTCGTAATTATCGCCGCGCACGTCTCCTGTATATAATATAGGATCTGTTCCAGTCGAATCGCTGTCTTTATAGGTAACAAATATATAGGGAACTGTTCCATTATAATAAACATGAGCTTTATATTGAGCCAAAACACTAGATGCATTCGAAACGATATTCGTAGAAACAGCATTGTGCTTACTAATGTATTCATCTATAGTCATAAAATACTTTTTCGTATCACCTGTTACGGTATTGCTAAGTCCGGTGGAACTGGTGCTAACCTTAATCCAGTTGCCATTTGATTTTTGAATATAAAAAGCATCCTTGCCAAAGTTTACTGCCGTTGAAGCAGATGATACTCCAGAAACATAGGAATTCCATTGAGCATACGCCAGTGTATTAGCAAAATTGCTATTAGATGTTGTGCCGCTTGTCCCAGCCGTCGTCGTATAATGCAAATCACGTCCATAGTAATTATTCAAAACACCGTCACTATGATAGACAGCAGCCATATTAGTTTCAGAAACATTCGTCGCATCTATGTGGTCGACAATAGTTTTCGTATCACCTTTACTACCACTATTGCTAACATTGTAATAGTATCCAAATTGACCTTTTATGGTCGTTTCATAGATTAAAGTACCGTTGGCATAAATCCATTTTAAACTTCCATCCTGATATGCTAAATATTTCTTCGCAGAATCCCAAGCAGTGGCTGATGTGTCTTCCGTTCCAACCAACGTGACTTGGGCCGCACTCGCCGGTAATGTCACTAAACCGCTTCCAATCATCCCAAATCCGACAGCCGCCAGGATTAATTTCCGCAATGTTTTCTTTCTAAGCATGAATATACCCTCCCTATTAAAAGAAATTTTATTGTAATAATATCAAATAATAAATTCGATTGGAATCATAAAATAAAACCACAATTGTTATTTTATCTCTTTCACTTTTACATTTCAATGTAAAAATAAAGCCTGTACTGATTTAGATGATTTTGTACCAATTTATTACATTATTATCCTCACAGAAAATACATTTGTATTTTATGCAATTATCATTGAATGATTGGTTAATTTAATAATACGTAAGGTAATTTTATGCCCATTTATATAGATTATTCATTTTCTACGACGAATTCCTGCTTATCGCAGTTTGAATGATTCATAAAATACTAATAATTCTTGGTATTAATGCTTCTTTACAAAAAGAAAAAATCGAGAATACTATACTTGGAATTTCAAGTACAGTATTCTCGATTCAGTTTAACTTCTCTTACAATATCACTTGCGTGTTACTCATCATTCCATTTTTCTTACGGGATGGCGTACTGTCGCCTTACGGAAACCGAAGTTTTCCACGAGAATGAACAGCATGGGAATGACGAATACACCGAACAGCGTCGCTATGGACGTACCAAAGACTACGGTTATACCCATGGTCACACGGCTCGCTGCGCCAGCCCCACTGGCAATAGCCAGCGGAATACAACCTACGACAAATGCCAGTGATGTCATGATGATAGGCCGCAGACGAATCTTAGCTGCTTCGATAGCCGCTGAGACGGGATCCATGCCCCGTTCATCAACACGGACCTTGGCGTATTCGATGATGAGGATAGCGTTCTTGGCTGCCAATCCCATGACGGCAAGCAAACCAATCTGGAAGTAAATGTTGTTCGTCTGATTCAACAGATAGACGAACGTCGTCGCACCAAACAACCCTGTAGGTACACTGAACAGTACGGCAAACGGCACCTTCCAGCTTTCATACAACGCCGCCAGTACGAGGAAGACGAACATCATGGCCAGGACGAACACGTAAATGACCTGGTTGCCGGCTTCGATTTCTTCACGGCTCATGCCAGCCCAGTCGTAAGCATAGCCGTCAGTCAATGTATCCTTGGCTACTTCTTCCAGAGCTTTCAGCGCATCACCAGAGCTGTAACCTGACTTTGGCGCCCCCATGACCTTGATAGCCGGATAATCGTTAAAGCGATTGATAATAGGAGCAGCGCCAATCGGTCTGGGATTGACGAAATTGCTCACAGGAATCAATTCGTTGTTATCGTTGCGTACATAGAGGAATTTATTATCGTTGATGGTCTGACGATATTGCGGATCCGCCTGGACCATAACTTTAAAGTTCTTACCGAAGATAGTGAAATCATTGACCTGATAGCTGCCGTAGTAGGTCTGCAGCGTCGTGTATAGTGAGCTCAGGGAAACGCCACTCTTTTGAACCTTATCGCGATCGATATCGAGCTCGTAGCTCGGCGTATCGTTGGAAAATGCCGTGTATATCGAACCGATTTCAGGACGCTTACGGGCTTCACCGATGAATTTCTGAGTCATATTATACAGCTCAGTCGTCGTATGGCCGCCGCGGTTTTCCAGCATGATGGTAAAACCGCTGGATACGCCCATGCCGTCAATTGGCGGCGGGTTGATGGCGATGACACTGGCCTGAGGAATGGACATGCCATAACCCATGATTTTGCCAACCATCGTATCGACAGACAAATCCTCTGTCTTACGTTCACTCCAGTCTTTCATTTTGACAAAGACGACGCCGCTGTTTGTCTTTTGACCACCAGCCAGCATGTTGAACCCAGTAATGACCATGGAACTATCTACGCCGGGCTGGCTGTCAATCCAACTCCCAATCTGGGCCATCAATTTTTTAGTCTTCTGCTGCGATGTCCCTTCCGGAATGGTCGTGTTGACCATGACGAAGCCGTTATCTTCACTTGGTACGAAGCCCGTCGGGATGACTCTGAACAGGCCGACAGAAACGGCACTGATAGCGACGAGGAACACGACACACCATTTAATGTGAAGGTGTAATTTAGCCAGACGGACGCCATACCAGTTGACCATGCGGTCAAAGTAGTAATTGAATAAATTGAACAAGCGGATAATGCCATGGGCATTTTCATTGGGCTTGTATACCTTGAGCATGAGGGCACACAAGGCCGGTGTCAGCGTCAAAGCGACAAAAGCCGAGATCATGACGGATACGGCGATAGTCAATGAGAATTGTCGATACAAGACACCGCTCATGCCGCTTAGGAAGCCGACCGGTATGAATACGGCCGACAGGACGCAGGCGACGCCGATGACCGGCCCCTGCACATTCTGCATGGCGATGATTGTCGCCTCTTTTGGCTTCTTGGCATTGTATTTAATTTCATATTCTACGGCTTCGATGACGACGATAGCATCATCGACGAGCAAGCCGATGGCCAGTACCATAGCGAACAAAGTCAATGTATTGATAGAGAAATTCAGGACCTTGAAGGCGGCGAACGTACCGAGCAAAGATACGGGGACAGCTATCAACGGAATAAGCGTCGACCGCCAGCTCTGCAGGAATATGAATACGATCAAGGCAACGAGCAGCAATGCTTCCAGGAACGTATGGATAACTTCCGTAATAGAAGCTTTTACGAACTGCGTGCTGTCGTACGTAATACGATAATCTAAATCGGCTGGGAAGGACTTCTTAGCCTTTTCCAACACGGCCAGAACACCGGCAACAGTTTCCATGGCATTAGCATCGGAATTCAGGCTCATCATGAAACCAGCACTCTGGGCATCCCCATACATACCGGTCACGCTGTAATCTTTGGAACCGAGCTCTACTTTGGCAACATCGCCGATATGGACCATACTGCCGTCCGTATTCGTCCGGATGATGATTTTCTTAAACTCTTCTGCTGTCTTCAAACGGCCTTCGGCACGCAGCGTATATTGGAACTGCTGGTCTGGCCCAATGGGATTTGTACCGATAGTCCCGACGGCAGCCTGCTTATTTTGTGTATTGATGGCTGAAATGATATCCGTTGACGTTACATTGAATACCATCATCCTCGCGGGGTCCATCCATATACGCATAGCATAATCCGACCCGAATTCCTGGACATCGCCGACGCCAGAAACAGCTTTCATTTCATCCATAAAGTACTGAGACGCATAGTTCTTCATAAACACCTGGTCATACGTATGATTCGGTGAAATAAGCGAAAAGACCAAGGCCGTCGTACTGGAAGCTTTTTGTACAGTAACCCCTAATGTACTTACATCAGAAGGCAAGGCCGGCGTAACCTGACTGATACGGTTCTGTGTATTGACCATATCCATATCGCTGTCCGAACCAGTCTTGTATTGGACAGTCATGCTGTAAGTCCCGTTATCCGTACTGCTGCTGTCCATGCTGACCAGGTTATCGACACCGATGATCTGCTTTTCGATGACCGATGCCACTGTGTCGCTAATGACGTCCGAGTTAGCACCGGGGTAACTGGCCGATACACAGATCTGCGGCGGCGTGACCTTTGGGTATTTTGCAACAGGCAACGTAAACATTGCCAACAGTCCGATAATTGTTATCATCAGGGAAATGACGATGGCGAAAATCGGCCTGTTTATAAAAAATCTTGATATCACGCTGAATTCCTCCTAACCCTGTGACTGGGTATCGACCCCATCCTTTTCGATATCAGCTTTGGTCAACAGATTTTGATCCAGCTGAGCCGCTCCATTGGCTTTTTGGAAGCCGTCGACGATAATCGTATCTCCTTCCTGGATACCAGAATTGATGATCCAGAATTTGCCTACTTTCTGTCCTGGTACGACTTCTTTATTCTGTGCCTGGCCATCGGAGTTGATAACGGCAATGAAATATTTACCCAACGTCTGCTGTACAGCCCGCTGTGGTACGAGGAGAGCTTTCTGTTGGATTTGCGTATCGGATATGACCGTGCCGTACAAGCCAGGGATGAGCACGTTGTCCGGATTGGCGAACACAGCCTTGACGATGATCGTACCAGAGCTTCCGTCCATACCGTGATTGACCTGCGTAACATGGCCTTCGGACTCATATATCGTGCCATCGCTCAGGCGAAGCTTCAGATGATCGCCCCAACTGCCGGGGTTTTCCGGTGTCTTCTTGAGCATCTGCAAGTATTCAGATTCACTGATGGAAAATTCCACATAGACCGGATCCTGTGATGAAATCGTCACCAGTGCCGTCGTTCCCGCCGTTGCGTACGTTCCAGTAGGAACATCATCGACGGATAATTTACCTGAAATAGGAGCATAGACGATCGTATCATCTACGTTGTCCTGAGCCGCCTGTACCTGGGCCGCATTGGCTTCCAAAACAGCTTCCTGCTGTTGTGTCACCGATGCCTGGTCCGTTACGGTCTGCTGGGAAACTGCATCTTGACCAGCCAATGTCTGATAACGGCGCAAATTCATCTGCTGATTCGCCAGGTTGGCTGCTGCCTGTGCCTGCGTAGCCTTGGCATTGGCCAGGGCCGCATCGTATTGACGGCTGTCCAAACGGAACAAAGGCTGCCCCTGGGTAACGATTTGACCGCCTTGGACGTATTTTTCCATTACCCGCCCAGAAATCTTAGGACGTACGGGAACCTTGTCCAGCGCCGCTACGGAACCGCTATATTCAGCGGTGACGGGCGTATCCTCTGCTACCATTTTGTACGTATTGACTTTAACGGCCGAAGACGGCATACTCTTCTGCCCGCCGCAGCCAGCAAGCAGGACGGTCATGGCAAGGACTGTCAAACCGATTTTCCAAAAACTATGTTTCATCATGAGCTGTATTTCCTCCGTTCTTTGCGTTTCCATATTTTGTAATGCCATATAATACTATATGTATGCAAGATTGCATACATTCAGGAAATGAATAGTAATTTTCAAGTTCTTCAATATGATTGAAAACTTCTTGCGTCGCACCGTGGAGCATCAGCATGACGAGTTTCTTATCAAACTGCTTGAACTGATTACTCTTCTGGGCTTCATCCACATATCGTTCCAATAGAGCCCAGTCACGCATATTACGTTCTTCCACAGCATTGAGCAGACCGAGCATCTTCTTAAAAATAGAGATGGCGGTCTTGGACGAAAATACTTTCCCATTGCGCACACGAATGGCAAAATAGGCACCCAGCTTTTCTTCAGCAGTCAAACGAGAATCTTCCAAAATTTGCTTGTGCTGCTCATACAAATCATCCATGATGAGAAATATGACTTGCTGGACGATTTCCTGCTTCGAAGAAAAATTTTCGTAGAGTGTACGCTTACTGATATTGAGCCTGTGGGCCAAATCATCCATACGAAAATTGAGTCCGTATTTATCCATTTCATTCATAGCTTCATATAAAATTTTTCCCTGTATATCTTTTCCCATACGACACCTTATTATTCTTGAAACAATACGCACAAAACTTTTTAACAAATCCCAGTACCACTAGTTTAATATAGAGAGGCCTGCCTGTCAACCAAAACTTTTATTAATCAAATCGAATTCCTCTTACCGTATATTATCCTGATAAAAAAAACAGTATACACAATTGCGGCCCATGGCCAGGCCGACCCCCATAAAGAGAGTCAACCCCTGCAGCCGTACTTGCATATACTGGTATACATCAAATTCTATGACTAATATGTCTTTGTATTAAATCCCGGGCCGGCAAGAATTTCAATATCAGGCAGGCCAACGCAGAGCCGAGTATCGTATTCGGTAAAAAAGCGATGACAAAGAAAAACAGCGATACTACCTGAGAATCCAGAAGAATAGCTGCCACGGGAACGGAAATCAATCCACCTAATATGCCCGTACCAAAGATTTCACCTGCGACGGCAGCCCAGAGAGACCCCGTCCTCTGGTAGAGAATACCCGACAAGACTGCACCGATCATGCTGCCCGGATAAGCCAGCAGCGTCCCCATACCCATGGCAATGCGGATTGAAGAAATACAAAAAGCGCCAGCCAAGGAAAACTGCCAGCCTAAAAGGACAGCCAGCAACACGTTGATCATGTGTTGCACAGGAAAGGCCTTGCATACGCCCAAAGGAATGGAAAAGGGTGCCAGTAATACGCCTAACGCAATAAATAAAGCCGTAATCGTTAATTTTCTCAAATCAGTCTGATGATTCATGATATTCCAGCACCTTCCCATATGAATCGTATAATCGCTGCGACATTTTATAAACCCAATCCATGAGATGAGCATGGAGCGTTCCCGGCCCTTCGGCACCAACAGTCAATTGAGCCAACTCGCCAGCGATACCCATCGTCATGACAGCCCCCGTCGCAGCCACAAAGGGATCTGCGGCCGTAGCCAAACAAGCCGTGAGGGATGTAGTCATACAGCCGGTTCCTGTCACATAAGGCAGCATGGGGCAACCGTTTCCCAGCAGGACCGTGCGCCGGCCATCGGATACAGCGTCGATTAGCCCGGTAACAGCTATGACCGTCCCCAGCTTGCGAGACAGTTCCTCTGCCAGCGGTACAGTCATAGTACGCGAAAGCAAATTGTCGACACCGGCATAAGCACTGTCCGTATACCCGGCCAAGCAGGAAATCTCACTTAGATTACCACGTATGACCGCAATGGGCAGCCGCTCCAGCAGGCGGCGCACAGCCTGTGTGCGAAATACCGTCCCACCGGCACCGACAGGATCCAATACGATAGGAATTCCCCGTCGGGCCGCTTCTGTACCAGCTAATACCATGGCATCGAGAGTCCACTGCTGCAGCGTTCCCATATTCAAGACCAACGCTGCTGCCGCTGCAGCCATTTCTACGACTTCTTCCACAGCAAAGGTCATGACAGGAGAAGCACCAGCAGCCAATGTCACATTGGCGCAATCATTCATGGTTACAAAATTAGTGATATGATGGATAAGGGGGCGACGTTGCCGCATACGGATCAATGCCGTACCTACCTCTGTCAATAATTTTGCTTTTTGAAAATCATTCTCCATGGTCTATCCTCCTACTGTATTATATCTCTAATGAAACGGTGCAAACACAGAAACCGTTTCTATTCGTTTTGTCCCAACCGGATTTTCATGATAATCTTACGGACCGGTCCGCTTTCGCCTGTTGGCGCACACAGTGGACGATGGCCGTCGCCAGGCAGGAAGACAGCAAATACACCGGGCACCATCGGCAGGAGTACGTCAGCTGCTGGATCAGAATCATAAAAATATACATCATTGCCAGGTTGGCTTTCCTGCAACCCTGCTGTCTGGCATAAAGGCTGATAGCCGATAATTTCCTGGCCGGTCAATACCATCTGCACATCGGCATATAAGCAATGTGCTTCGAGGCGGCGGTCGCAAGGACGCTCCGTCATCGCTTCATCGACGTTCATATAACTGTCGCCGCCTAATTCATGCCGACCTGTAGTAAGATTCTGAAAATCCATACAAGCTAATTGCCGGATCCATGGTTCCAGCCACGACGGCAGATACGGTGTCTCTTGTTTCCATTGTTGTAATTTTCCTATATACATAATGAACCCTCATTTCTGTTTATATAAAACGCGTCACTATGTCAAACCGGTTCACAAAGCAAGAAGATGAGAATCGTTGGCATTACCCCGACAGGTATGATATAATCAAAACACACCATACACAGGAGGATGATATTTATGATAGTAGAAGCTGCAGAATATGGCAAAATTTTTATGGACCGGTTGGGCAGCGGTGCGTTCCTTACGACGTCCGACGGTACAAAAGCAAATACAATGACCGTTTCTTGGGGGAATCTGGGCATCATGTGGAAATCTCCTATTGTTACCGTCATGGTACGGCAGACACGCTATTCCAAGGAAAATCTCAATAAAGTCAAAGCGTTCACCTTATCCGTACCCATGGACGACACATATGCGGCAGCACTGGCTATATGCGGCAGTAAATCAGGCCGCGACACCGATAAATATGCCGCCACGGGTTTGACTACGGCAGCGCCGCAGACAGGCACCGTTCCCGTCATTGCCGGAGCCGGCCTGCTCCATTTCGAATGCACCATCGTCTATGAACGTCTTATGGATGTATCGGCCCTGTCGGAAGATTTACAAACGGCGTGGTACGGCAAGGATACAGCCCATACGATATACGTCGGCAAAATCAACGCCGTATACAAGAAATAGGCCGCCCTACGCCATTCGCTAATTCATTGCAGTGTACGTCCCATGAGCGGATTAAAATCCGTTCCTTCATACAAAAGCCAGGCCAGGAGCAGCAAAGACTCGTCCATACCGGTCTGCTGGGCCTGTTCAGCCGCACATTCTCGAATATCTGCAGGGATATCACTCATGTGGGCAGGAATTTCGTTCCAGTATTGCACCAATAAGCGGACGAAAGACGTACGGCTCTCTGCATCGAGGCGGCACACCAGTTCGTATATCTGTTCTTCTTCATAACGGCTGCGACCGCATTCTTGTTCCAAATTGATATCATGGATGTAATCCATGATATCTTTTTTATATTCCATTACTGATCTGCTCCTTCTTGTTCGCGGAGCAGCGGATTCTTGTCGAACAAGGCTTCGGCAAATTCGCCGGCATCGAATGGCCTCAGGTCATCGATGCCTTCGCCGACGCCGACCCAACGTACAGGAACGCCGAGCTCACGTTTGACCGAAATGATGACGCCGCCTTTAGCCGTACCGTCCAGCTTCGTAAGGACGACGCCCGTAATGGGAACCACTTCACCAAATAATTTAGCCTGGCTGACCGCATTCTGTCCCGTCGTCGCATCCAGGACCAGCAAGGTTTCATGAGGTGCTCCTTCTACGGCACGGCTGGCTACGCGGGCCATTTTCCTCAATTCTTCCATCAAATTCGCCTTCGTATGCAGCCGTCCTGCCGTATCCACGAGTAGGATATCCATCTGGCGGGCTACAGCTGACGCAGCAGCATCGTATACGACGGCTGCCGCGTCGGCGCCTTCTTGATGCTTGACGATGGGTACGCCGACCCGGTCAGCCCAAATGGTCAACTGTTCTGATGCCGCTGCCCGGAACGTATCTCCGGCTGCGACCATCACTTTCTTGCCTTGTTTCTTATAGTACGAGGCCAGCTTGCCAATAGTCGTCGTCTTGCCCACGCCATTGACGCCGACGATGAAAATGACTTCCAACTTTCCCGTACGGTCCGGCATATCCTCGTTATTTTCATTAAGGAGATCGGTAATCACCTTTTCCAAGTAAGGAATGACATCGCCCGTATTTTGTATCGTCTTATTTTCTACGGCTTGATGTATTTGAGCCAATAAATATTCTGTCGTATCGACACCTAAATCCCCGGTCAGCATGACCGCTTCCAAATCTTCGTAAAAATCATCGTCAATATCGGCATAGCCGTACACGACGGTCTCAATATTTTTAATCAATGAGTTTTTGGTCTTTTCAAGACCTTTTTTTAATTTAGATAAGAATCCCATACTAGGCTGCTCCTTTTTACATTTTCAACAAAATCTGACACGGCCTTGGGCTATCAGTTGATGTCATTTCCCAATAGGTCATCCACTTTGACTGTGAGAAGACGGGACACGCCTTTTTCTTCCATAGTCACACCTTGGAGAATATTGGCCGCTTCCATGGTCTTACGGCGGTGAGTGATGACGATGAACTGCGTACCGCCGCTGTAATTCTTCAAGTATTTTCCCAGCCGCTCCACATTGGCTTCATCGAGAGCGGCATCGACTTCATCGACGAGACAGAACGGCGCCGGATGGTAGGCCAGGAAAGAAAACAGCAAAGCGATGACAGTAAGCGCCCGTTCTCCACCGGACAACAGTGTCAATTGCTGCTGCTTCTTGCCTGGCGGCTGAATAAAGATTTCTATACCGGCATTGAGGACATCCTTGTGCGTAGACAGAGAAATAATAGCCTGCCCGCCACCAAAGAGGCGGCTGAATATCCGCTGGAAATGCGTGCTGATTTCAGCGAATGCCTTTTCGAACTGCTCGGCCATGGCACTATCGATTTCAGCGATGACCGCCTGCAGCTTATCTCTGGCCTGAACCAGATCGTCACATTGACTGGAAAAGAATTCCCTTTGTTTCTTTGCCGCTTCAAACTCGGCATCTGCATTGGGATTTACTGCACCAAGCGCTTCAATCTGCTGGCGCAGCGACGCCACTTTATCATTCAATTCCCGCAATGAGCCGCTGCGGCGGCGTTCCATCGCCATCTGACGAGTCAGTCCCTGAACCTCCAGCAGGCCTTCACAGCGCCGTATCTCGCCAGTATATTTTTCAATCTGGACATCAGCCGTACTGATGCGCTGGGTCATAGTCTCCGCACGGCGGCGGAACTCATCCATAGTAGTATCCAAGTCCTTGCTGTGCTTGAAATGGTCCGACCGCGATTGATAGAATGCCTCTTTAGCTTCAGATTTTGCTTGTACATCTTGTTCCTTCACGCGGATATTATCTGCCAATTTATGCAGCAACTCGCCTGTTTCAGTTAATTTTTCCTGCAGTCCGTCCTGTTTCTGCTGCCATCGCTGCTGTTCTTCCAAGACTTGCTGACGCCAAGTTTCGTTGTTGTCCAGCTGCTCCTGGACATGGCGTACCTGTTCCTGCAGCGTCGCCAGCTGTACCTGCTGCTCCGTCACAGCCTGGCGGAATCGTTCCATATCCTGGACAGCGGTATTGCGCGCTTCTTCCAGTTCTTGGGATTCCCGCGGTACTTGTCCTGAACACGCCGCCCAGGCCTGTTCTTTTTCTTGCAAACACTGATGCAGTGTAGCACAGGCTGCCTCCAAGCGGTCTTGCTGCTCTTGCAGATTCTTTATAGCCTGACTGGCCGTGGCCATATCGCGTGCCACAGCCTTTTCCTGCCATTGTTCCTGCTGCAGCTTGGCCGATACTTCCTGGCGCGACGTTTCCTGGTGGTGCAACAACGCTGTCGTTTCATCCCAGGCTGCCTTTCGTTCCTGCCAGATTTGCTTTGTTTCTTCTGTACCCTTACGATCATCCCGCTGCTGCTGGCGGAGCTGCTCCAGCAAGGCTCTGCGACTGATAAGAGATCCTTCACGGGCCCGCATACTCCCCCCAGTCAAAGAGCCTCCTACATTATATTGTGTACCATCCAGGCACACGATGCGCAGCCGGTGATGATAGCGGGCCGCTACGGCCGCACCTTCCTCGATGGTGCCGGCAATCAGTGTCTTTCCCAACAGGAAAGAAAACACCGCTTCATATGCCGGCTCATATTGAAGTAATTCATTGGCAAAACCTATGATTCCTGTTTCCTGCGATGCCCGTTCTTCATCGGTCGTACGATGGCGACCCCGCACGGTATCGAGGGGCAGAAATGTCGTACGGCCGGCACGACGCTGCTTCAAATAAGAAATAGCACTGTGGGCCGTCCGTTCATCCTGGGTCACGACGTATTGTGCTGCAGCTCCCAGCGCCACATCCAGAGCAGCCGCATATTGCGGCGGTATAGAGCATAATTCACCGACGATGCCACAAACCTGACTGCGCCAATCGGTCACAGCGGTCACCACTTCCTTGACAGCCCGGCTCACGCCTTCATGGTCCTGTTCCATCCCTTCCAACACCTGGATACGTTGGCTCAGTCCGGCCAGTTCTCGACTGAGAGACGTGTATCGCTTCTCCGCTTCAGCGGCTGCTACTTCGCGCTGTTTCAGCGTTTCCTGCAGTACCTTCGTATCCGCTTCCTGCTGCCGCACTTGCGCTTGTATCTGTTCCAACACGGTCTGGGAATGGTCATGTTTTTCGCGGAGAAGCTCTATGGCCTTTTGACGCTGTGTCAGCGTCTGTCCCACATCTTGTTTCTGCCGCAACGTTTCTTCTATGCGGCGTTTCAAATCATCTCGTTCATGACTGAGAACGAACAGACTACGATTTCTCGCCTCATTCGCCTGGACTACCTCCTGCACTGCTTCTTCCGCTGCCGACGCCGCCGTTTTAGCCTGTTCATACAAGTCTGTCGACAGGGCCAAGCCGTTGCGGGCAGCATCTAGTTCCCGCTGCCGCCCTTGCTGCTGTTTCACCAGTTCCGCTCTATCTTGTTGGACCGATTCCATTTTATGGTTCAGTTCATCCTGCTCTTCTCCGAGTTGATGTTGCTGTTCCTGTAACTCTTGCTGTCGCTGCGTAAAAGCCTCTACGCGATGTTTCATACTATCCAATTCATTTTGGGCAGCAGACGCTTCTTGTTCCAATTGGCGCATAGTCTGTTCGTCTTGCTCCATGGTAGTAAGCAGCTGCTGTCGTTGTTCGCCGGCTGCCTGCAGTTGAGTTGCTGCCTCTTCATACTGTGCTGTCGCATCAGTACGGCTGTTTTCTGCTTTAGCAAGAAGCCGTTCGGCATTGCGCAACTCCTGTAAAGCCAGCGTACCTTCATAAGCGATGCGCTCCTGATCTAACTCGCGGAATTGACCAGTCCGTTCCGCTTCCGCTGCCAATGGCCCCAGCCGTTCCTCCAGCATGGCCATCATATCGCGGATACGTTCCAAATTGCGTTCCGTTTCTTCGATTTTTCGCAGGCCTTCTTGTTTGCGTCCCTTAAAACGGCTGATACCGGCAACTTCTTCAAAAATGACGCGCCGTTCTTCAGGCTTGCTGTTCAGGATCCGGTCGACACGATTCTGACCTATAACAGCCAGTGAATCCTGGCCGATGCCCGTATCGGCAAATAGGTTATGGATATCCTTTAAACGGCAAGGTCGTTTATTGATATAAAATTCACTATCACCAGAACGGAAAATACGACGTGTCACTGCGACTTCTGTAAAATCCACATCGAGCTGATGATCTGTATTATCGAAGAACAACGTCACTTCAGCAGCGCCATGGGGACGTCTTTTTTCCGTACCGGCAAAAATGATATCCTCCGATTTCTGGCCGCGGAGCTGTCTCACGTTTTGTTCACCCATGACCCAGCGGACGGCATCGGATATATTGCTCTTGCCGCTGCCATTAGGCCCAACAATAGCCGTAATTCCTTTATCAAATGTCAATGTCGTCTTATCTGCAAAGGATTTGAATCCTCGTAATTCCATTTTCAGTAACTGCACTGTCTGTACCTGCTTTCCTCGTTCAATACTCGTGTTTCCTGGTCCATGTCACACCAGCAGGTTATAATATATAGCCGGTATGATCAGCGCCGGCAGAAAATCGCATATCTTCAACTCCTGGAGTTTCAGCATGTTTAAGGCCAGACCAAGCAATATGACACCGCCAGCAGCATTAAGTTCCCTGATGACATCGGCCGTAACCAGGGGAGAAATGACCTGAGCCAATAGGAAAAATACCATTTCAACGGACGCCACGACAATGCCTACGGGAATCGCGCCTTTACCGTACGCTGATGCAAATATAAGAGCGGAAAGGAAATCCAGGATACTCTTGAAATACAGGATGGAATTATCTCCCACCAGTGCCGACTGGATTGGGCCCATGATGGACATGGCCCCTACGACCTGCAATATAGACAAATTGACAAAAACATAAAGAAATGACGTATTGCCCGCCGCACCAGCCAGATGATCACATACGTAGCGGCCGAACCGATGCATGGCATCATCGATGCCCAAAGCCGTCCCTATGAGTGTCCCTAGGACCATACTCGCCAAGAGAAGCAGCAGGTTTTCCGTTTTGAGGGCACTCTGCAGCCCCATGATTAATGTACATATAGCAATGACAGCCATTAAAGCCGTACCTTGTTTTTGCGGTATGGCCCGTTTCAAGACGACGCCGATACAAGCGCCGGCTGTCGCGGTAATACCATTTAGGATAACTGCAAACAAAAAAATGACCTCCCGTCATGGATACTTCAATGTAGTAGATACTTTGATTATTATAACAAAAAAGCCCTTGCTTTTCCAATAGGTCCCGCTCTGATAAGGCTTTAAAAGAGCATTTACGGGGAAACGATATAATTTTTTTACTAAATTTAGATAATCTGGCCCCATTTACACTTGACGTGATGACAAATAATTATTATATTTAAAGGTAGGCAAGAAAAAAGGAAAACAACAAGGCTGCTAAGCCAAAGGGGGTATACCATTGTTGCAGGTTTATAAACATATCAACGGACATTTAGAAGGCAATATATCCCTGGCGGCCGCGGAAAAAGGGTCTTGGATCAATATCATCAATCCCGATTCAGAGGATTTGCAATTAGTCTCTATGATAACTGAAATCCCGACGGATGTGTTGAAGACGGCATTGGATACGGAAGAACGTTCCCATGTGGAATTAGAAGATAATTACGTTTTTGTCGTCATCAATGTCCCTATTCTCAGAGAAACAGACAGCTATGACACGCTGCCGTTGGGCATTTTCATCACACCGGATTTTCTCATCAGCGTATGCATCGAAGAAACGGAAGTCATCCGCACATTTATGCTGAACAAGTATCCATTGTTCTATACGTTTAAAAAGACCCGTTTCCTGTTCCAGATCATGTATCGCACAGCGACGTTATTCCTGCGCCATTTGCAGCAAATCAATCACCGTACCGACGATATCGAAGCAGTTCTTCGTCATGCCATGAAGAATAAAGAATTCTTCATGCTGTTGGAACTGCAAAAATCATTGACATACTTCACGTCGGCCTTGCGCGGTAACGGCATCGTCATGGAAAAGCTGCTACGTCTGCGGCGAAATGAGTCGTTGCGTCATCTATTGAAAATGTATGAAGAAGATGAAGATTTGCTGGAAGACGTCATCATCGAAAATAAACAGGCTATCGAAATGGTCGAAATGTATTCTAACATTCTCATCAACATGATGGATACATTTGCCTCCATCATATCAAACAACTTGAACTTAGTCATGAAATTTTTGGCATCTATTACGATTATCTTGGCTGTGCCGACGATTATTTTCAGCTTATGGGGCATGAATGTACCCGTACCGTTTTCTGAATCGGAGTTGGGCTTTTGGTTTGTCGTAGGCATTTCTTTCGCCTGTTCCTGTACGGCTGCCTATATGTTGTGGAAACGTGATCTATTCTAATATAAATATAAAAATCCCTGGTTTATCCTGGCGAGCATCTATACAGACTGCTCGGTCACGGTTAAACCGGGGATTTTTTGATTTTTATGGAGTTTATCGCTTCACCATGGACTTGATGGGTTCAAACGAACGCCGATGGATCGGACAAGGGCCATATTGCTGGATAGCGTCGACATGGCGCTGAGTCAGGTAGCCTTTATGGATGGCAAATCCGTACTGCGGATATTGACCATCATATTCTATCATCAACCGGTCCCGAGTAACTTTGGCGATAATCGATGCCGCCGCGATAGAAGCACTGCGTGAATCCCCTTTGATGATGGATTCATGCGGAACCGCCAAGTCCGGCAGCGGCATGGCGTCTACCAGTACGGCTGCCGCCGCTACCTTCAATGCGGCTACGGCTTCATACATTCCTCGCTGCGTCGCATGATAGATATCGAGTGCGTCGATTTCCGCTTCGCTCTTAGCGATACAGGAAACGGCGATAGCATCGGCCATGATCTTGTCGTAGAGCATGTCCCGTTTCTGCGGCGACAGCTTTTTGCTATCATTCAGACCTGGACATTCCCAATACGGCGGCAATATGACGGCGCCGATCATCACCGGGCCGGCTACGGGGCCGCGCCCTGCTTCATCGACACCGGCAACGGCATACACATTTTTATTATAGTATGCCGTTTCAAACGAGTACATGGCCAACAGCCGTTCCCGTTCCTTTTCTTCCTTCTGCTTACGTTTGATAAACGCAGCCGCTGCCTTTTGTACGGACTGGCGGCTATCCTGATGCATGGCATCCAACAATTCCACCAAGTTATCCGGACAGGTTTCCAACAACTGATTAATTTCCTTGACTGTCATCTTGCCCAGTTCCATCATTGTCCTCCTGCCCGGTAAATTCAGCAATACGATCGAGCGAAATGGCTCCGATTTTTCCTTCGCGATACTCTTTCAAAATAAGCTTATACGTCTTTTCCAAATCTACGACACCGCCAGCCACCAGGCATCCTCGTTTGGCACCGATGAGTTCAATCGTCTCTTGCGGTGTCGCTGGAATAGCTGGTAATTTATAGCGGCCGCAGAAAACATCTTCATATTGTTCACTTAGCTGCACGACGAGCTGTGTGACCACATCTTCCATATCAAATACCGTATCTGAGATGGCACCAGTCGCGGCCAGGCGGTACGCGCTGATTTGATTCTCCAGCTTGGGCCATAACACGCCGGGTGTATCGAGCAGTTCCAATTGATCCGCTATGCGCACCCATTGCTTGCCCTTTGTCTCACCGGGCTTATCCGCTGTCTTGGTTGCACTGCGTTTAGACAACTTATTGATCAGTGTAGATTTTCCCACATTTGGTATACCCAGGATAATCGTGCGCACGCTGCGTGTCTTCAGCCCTCTGGCTTTCCAGCGGTCCAGCTTCGGTTTCGCCAATTGACGGACCATGCTGACCATCTGTTTGACGCCGCTGCCGCCCTTGCTGTCCAGAGCTATAACCAAACGTCCCTGGCTCTTGTAGTAGCGAGTCCATTCGGCCACAACGTCCGGGTCGGCTAAATCCGCTTTATTTAGGACGAGGACGCTGGGCTTCTGGCCGATGAGCTGAGAAATCATAGGGTTCGTGCTGCTCATGGGAATGCGGGCATCAATGAGCTCGATGACGACGTCGATAGCTTTCAGATTTTCCTCGATGAGGCGCCGGGCTTTGGCCATATGGCCTGGAAACCAATTTATGATCATGGAGCTTATCCTTTGCGGCTAGCTGATAATTCTTGTACGTGAGCTACGAATTCGTCTATGGCCATAGCCCCGATATCACCCTTGCTGCGGTCACGGATGGCCAAGGTATGGTCTTCGATTTCCTTGTCGCCGATGACTGCCATGTACGGTACTTTTTCCATCTGAGCTTTGCGGATCTTATAGCCCATCTTTTCATTGCTTTCATCCACTTCAACGCGGATACCCAATTTCTTGAATTTTTTCCTCAAGTCTTTAGCATAAGCCAAGTGTTTTTCCGTAATAGGAATCAATTTGACCTGTACCGGTGCCAGCCATACAGGGAATGCGCCCGCATAGTTTTCAATCAGGATACCGATGAACCGTTCGACGCTGCCGAAGCACGTACGGTGGATCATGACTGGACGATGTTTCTGTCCATCTTCGCCAACATAGGTCATATCAAACCGTTCCGGCATGAGCATATCCAACTGGATTGTGCCACACTGCCATGTACGTCCAATGGAATCCTTAACGTGGAAGTCCAGCTTCGGTCCGTAGAATGCACCGTCTCCTTCATTGACAACATACGGTACGCCTCGTTCTTCTACGACTTCACGCAGCGTATTCGTAGCCAGTTCCCAAATTTCATCAGAACCCATGGAATCTTCCGGACGAGTAGATAATTCTACATGATAATCAAGACCAAATACTTTGTAAGCCTTTTCGAACAAATCCATGACACCGGACAGCTCCTGTTTCATCTGACTCGGCAGCATAAAGATATGGGCATCATCCTGAGTGAAGCAGCGTACACGGAACAATCCATGGAGAGCGCCGTGAAGTTCATGACGGTGAACCAAGCCCAATTCAGCGAGCCGCATGGGGAAATCACGATAACTGTGGACATTGCTCTTATAAATGAGAATACCGCCAGGGCAGTTCATCGGTTTGATGGCGTAAGGTTCGTCATCAATAGTCGTGAAATACATGTTATCACGATAGTGATCCCAATGGCCTGATTGTTCCCATAACTGACGGTTCAAGATCATTGGCGTGCTGATCTGATCATATTCAGCATCATCATGGATTTCCTGCCAGAATTTCATAAGCGTCTTGCGCAATACGATTCCCTTAGGATGGAAGAACGGGAAGCCCGGGCCTTCGTCATGGAAGCTGAACAAATCTAATTCTTTGCCCAGTTTACGATGGTCGCGCTTTTCTGCTTCTTCTCTCATGTGGATATATTCATCAAGATCTTCTTGTTTTTCAAATGCCGTACCATAAATACGCTGCAGCATCTTGTTATGTTCATCGCCGCGCCAGTATGCACCTGCTACAGTGAGGAGCTTGAAGGCCTTTACTTTACCCGTAGAAGCAACGTGCGGACCTGCGCAGAGATCGACATAGTCGCCTTGGCGATACAAAGAAATGACTGCATCTTCCGGCAAATCTTCAATCAAGATAACTTTATAATCTTCGTTCATATCCTTGAACATTTGGATAGCATCGGCCCGCGATACCAATTCTTTGGTCAAAGGAATGTTTTGCTTGACAATCTTCGCCATTTCTTCTTCAATTGCAGCGAAGTCTTCCTGCGTGAAACGATGTTCCGTATCAAAATCATAATAGAAACCATTTTCGATGGACGGTCCGATGGCCAGCTTCACATCTTTAAACAGATGTCTGATTGCCTGAGCCATGATATGGGATGCCGTATGGCGAAGCGTATCTTTACCTTCCTGAGCTTCAAAAGTCAAAAATTCAACTTCAGAGCCATCTACGATTTTTTCCCGCAGGTCCGTTACTTCTCCGTTGACCTTTGCAACCAACACTTTTTTTGCTAAACTATTGCTGATCTGTTGTACTGCTTCCTGTAGAGAAATACCATCAGCAAAGGATTTTTTACTGCCATCTTTTAATACTAGTTCTGCCATAATACATCCTCCTTTGAAATAAAAAAATCTCTCGTCCGCAAGGGACGAGAGATAACTCACGTGGTTCCACCCTAGTCCATCGGTAAAACCGATGTACTCGAACGCTGTAACGGTACGACCGGATTGATATACTATCATTTCCATCAATCAGCTCCAAGGTGGTAGTGGATACGTCTTTATCGGATACTCGCACCATTCATATCCTTCTCTGCATAAAGATAAGCAATCCATCATGTCCTTTTCAATGCTTATACATATGTTTATGTATGCAAATATTATACGACTTTAAAAAAAAGCTGTCAAGAGAAAAAAAGACTGCCGTACTTTCGTACGGCAGTCTTGACACGCAATAGCTAAGATTTTGTGAAATTAAGCTTTGTACTGTTTGATTGCTTCCGTCAATTTAGGAACGACCTGGAAGGCATCACCAACGATACCAAAGTCGCAAACCTGGAAGATAGGAGCATCTTCATCTTTGTTAATAGCGATGATGCAGTCAGAGCCAGTCATACCAGCTAAATGCTGGATAGCACCGGAAATACCTACTGCAATGTAGAGCTTAGGACCTACAGTTTTGCCTGTCTGACCAACCTGATGCAAAGCATCAATCCAGCCAGCATCAACAGCTGCACGAGATGCACCAACAGCGCCGCCCATCAGATCTGCTAAGTCTTTCAACATACCTGTGAAAGCATCGGGGCCCTGCATACCACGGCCACCAGCAACGATAACGTCAGCTTCTTCAATCTTAACGCCGCCGCCACCCATTTTGATGAGTTCAACGAATTTAGTGATGAAATCTTCTTCTCTGATAGGAGCAACCATATCAATGACTTCACCAGTCCGGGAATCGTCGCGTTCAGGTTTTTTGAATACGTTCGGGCGAACAGTGCCCATCTGTGGGCGATTCTGCGGGCAAATGATTTCAGCGAGGATGTTACCACCAAGAGCCGGACGAGTCCATACTACAGTCTTGCCGTCGTTATCGATAGCAAGGCCAGTGCAGTCAGCCGTTAAGCCAGTCTGCAAACGGTTAGCAACACGAGGGCCAAGGTCACGGCCAATATTCGTTGCACCAACGAGTAATACGTTGGGGTTAACTTTATTAAAGAAATCTTCTACAACCGTTGCATAAGCGGACGTATTGTAGTTGGCAAGTTGCGGATCATCATACACATAAACCTTCGTAGCACCATAAGCAATCAGTTCTTGAGCTAAAGGTTTAACCCCACTGCCGATAAGGACTGCACCGATATCGTCGCCAATGCCGTCAGCCAAAATTTTGCCCTGGCCCAACAGTTCCAACGATACGTTGCGAAGTTTACCTTCAAATTGTTCGGCGATTACATATACGCCTTTGTAAGCTGCCAAATCCATCTTCACTTTTCCTCCTTCAGTATTATATGAGTTTCTGTGCAGTCAATTTTTCCATCAACGTAGCAACATTAACAGCAGGATCTTCTTCTTTAAGAATGAGACCTTGCGTTCTCTGAGGCGGAGTTAAGATTTTGCGTACGCGAGTCGGTGAGCCGTCAAGGCCAATCTTCGATTCGTCTACACCAATGTCAGCTGCAGAGTATACAGGGATTTCGCGACGTTTAGCTTTCATCGTGCCACGAATGGTCGGGAACCGCGGTTCGTTCAGTTCCTTAACAGCCGTAATCAAAACCGGGCCGTCAACTTCCGATACGATATAACCTTCTTCATTCTGCTGATGAACAGTTACTTTCGTTCCATCAACTTCAATTTTTGCTGCATACGTAAGCTGTGGAATGCCCAATTCAGATGCAATCTGCGGACCAACTTGTGCCGTATCGCCATCAATAGCCTGTTTGCCGCACAAGATAATATCGAAATGTTCGATACCCTTGTCAGCCATCACTTTTTTTACTGCCATGGAAAGGCAATAGCCGGTAGCCAATGTATCAGACCCGCCAACTTTTCTGTCACTGAGCAAATAAGCATCGTCAGCGCCCATAGCCAGACCTTCTCTTAATACTTCCTTGGCCTGTTCAGGACCCATGGAAAGCAACGTAACTTTCGTGCCTGCGTTAGCTTCCTTGATTTGCAAAGCTGCTTCCAACGCATTTTTATCAAAAGGATTAAAAATGTTAGGCACGCCCGCACGAATGACGGTATGTTTTACTGGATCAATCTTTACTTCTGCAGTGTCCGGAACTTGTTTGACACATACCAATATTTCCATATTACTTTAGCCTCCTAAAAGTTATTCTTTCGTACCACAGTATACGTATTACGCAACATGCAGAGTGTTAATACTCAAGCTATTAGTGCAACAGAGCGCCGGAAGTAACCATGCGTTGTACTTCGTTCGTGCCTTCATAAATCTGAGTAATCTTAGCATCACGCATTGCACGAGCAACAGGATATTCTTCACTGTAGCCATAGCCACCATAAATCTGAACAGCTTTAACCGTAACGTCCATAGCGGAGTCACTAGCGAACATCTTAGCCATAGCAGCTTTAACGGAGAAGGGTTTGCCTTCCTGTTTAGCCATTGCAGCATCATAAACGAGCCATCTGGAAGCTTCGATTTCAGTAGCCATGTCAGCGAGCATGAAAGCGATAGCTTGTTTCGTGCAGATCGGTTTGCCAAACTGTACACGCTGTTTCGAATATTCAATAGCATGAGCCAAAGCGCCTTCAGCAATACCAAGAGCCTGAGCAGCTACGCCGATACGGCCGCCGTCCAACGTCTGCATTGCGATACTGAAGCCTTTGCCTTCTTTGCCGAGCAGGTTTTCAGCAGGAATCTTGCAGTCCTGGAAAATAAGTTCTTTCGTAATAGAGGTATGAATACCCATCTTATGTTCAGTTTTGCCGAATGTGAAGCCCGGTGTGCCTTTTTCAAGAATAAATCCGGAGATACCTTTTGTGCCTTTGGATTTATCAGTCATTACGAAAATGATGTAGATATCAGCTTCGCCAGCGTTCGTGATGAACATCTTGGAGCCGTTTACTACGTAGAAGTCGCCTTCTTTAACAGCTACGGACATCTGCTGAGCAGCATCAGTACCAGCATTCGGTTCTGTCAAAGCGAAAGCGCCCATTTTCGTGCCTTCAGCTAACGGTTTCAAATATTTTTCTTTCTGAGCATCCGTACCAAACTGCCAAATCGGGTTAGCAGCGAGGGAAACCTGGCCAGACAACGTAATGCCAACGCCCGGGTCAACCTTGGAGATTTCTTCAACAGTCATGATGTAGCTCAAAACGTCAGCGCCAGCTCCGCCGTATTCTTCAGGGAAATACGTGCCTGCAAGGCCCAAGCTCAACATTTCGTCGATCAACGCACGATCAAAAGTACCATTCATGTCACGTTCTTCAATCGTCGGTGCCAATTTCTTTGCTGCAAAATCCTTCGCAATCTGCACAAAAGCTTTTTGATCTTCGGTCATGTTAAAATCCATAATCTTTCCACGCTCCTTTAAATTTGTTTAACTATTTTACCACACATGATATTCATGATGGCAATGAATTATTTGTTAACGGCCGCCTCCGCAATTTTAATATACAATCTAAAATAATGGCACGCAACCGTAATAACCTAGAGTAATCTTAAACAGAATTTTTCCTCAGCGTGTTGCTCATGTCCGAGGTCATCCGTTGTTTAAATTGTATAACTTTTCACATTTAAAATCAATAGGGTATGACCAATATTGTTCAATATCATTATGTTATTTTCTCATAGTATTTTCTTGGATTCCCTTTTGAATATGTAAATTTATCATCACATATTGAAATCCATCTCTATTTTACCGACTCCTGTTACTGCGGTTCTTATGTGTTTTACCTCATTTATCAGTTTATGCTTTTAACTATTTACTTGATAATGCATTAATTTTGCGTTTGAATCATCAAAATTTTCTGAATATTTTTACTTTCGCTTGTATGGAATGTCATGCTTTCATAAAAAATCAATTAGCGTCTTTGCTATGAGTATTTCGCATTATTGCAATCATTCCTATTCTGAATACGTTTTTGTGCCTATTCATTTTTGATATGTTAGGCCCTTTTTTTTATTGTTTTTTTGCATTAATCAATCTTTTATCGACATTGTTATTATATCATTTTATCATCTTTAAATTCAATAGCCTGATAGCGTTCGACAAAATTTTTAACGATAGCTGCCGTTATCCCCCATATCGTGTAAACACCGTACCGATATAGGTAGACAGCATATGTTCCATGGTCCCGCCAGTCAGGAGCAACTTGAGGCAGCAAATCATAAGGAAATGGCGGGACGGCGCGCGTGCCAAATTGCATGACTGCCTGCTGCGGCTCATGCTGCAACAGCCAGGTCAAAGGGACGGTAAACACATGATCCACTTCTTCTCGGCTGAGTTTAAAATCACTCGTGTCTAAACAAGCTACGACTGGCCACACCGTAACACCGACCGGTGATACGATATAATCGAGCGGACCTAGCAAATTGATTTGTGATTCGCTGATTCCCAGTTCCTCTACAGTCTCCCGTATAGCGCCGGCGGCGACGGTCCGGTCATCTACCTCCAGGCTGCCGCCGGGAAAACAGATATCCCCAGGCTGCCAGTCCAATTTTCTGCTGCGCACCTGAAACACCAGGCACGATTCTCCCTCTATATTTACTAATGGCACCAAAACTGCACATTGGCGGCTTTTAATGATTGTCATTTGTCTTGCCTTATATTGTTTCCATTCTGTCCATTTCATATGGATTCCTCCGGCATCATGAAAAAGAACGGCCAGATATCACTGCACTGCACGCAGAAATACTGGCCGAATCTCTCAACATATTATTTTACGACGATATTGACGATTTTGTTGGGAATTGATATGAATTTCACAATCTTTTTCCCTTCGATGAATTCTTGGATCTTAGGCTGAGCCAGACATGCTTCGCGCATAGCGTCTGCTGCTGTATCTACAGGTACGGTAATACGGTCACGTACCTTGCCATTGATTTGGATAGGTACTTCGATTTCGCTGACCTTCAAAGCAGATTTATCCACTTGCGGCCAAGCTGCGCTGTGGACACTTCCTTCAAGACCCAATATATGCCATAGTTCTTCCGTAATATGCGGCGTAAAGGGAGCAAGAAGACAAATCAGGTTCTTATTGACTTCCTGAGCTAAATCTTTACGGATAGGCTGTTCTTTACCGACAAAAGCATACATGGCATTGACCATTTCCATGATGGAACTGATGGCCGTATTGAAATTATATTTCCCCGTAACGCCTTCTGTTACCTTACGGATAGATGTATGTTCTACGAAGCGCAGTTCCTTTTCATCGTCCGTATAAGGCCGACGAGAATCATCGCCCTGTTCCATGAGTTCCTGGAAATGATGGACAATACGCCATGCTCTGTTCAAGAAACGATAGGATCCTTCAACGCCTTGGTCAGACCATTCCAGATCACGTTCTGGCGGCGCTGCAAACAAGATAAACAGACGAGCCGTATCAGCACCGTATTTTTGGATGATTTCTTCCGGCGAAATAACATTTCCCTTGGATTTGGACATCTTGCCGCCATCCATAAGGACCATGCCCTGTGTCAGCAGACGGGCAAATGGTTCATCATCTTTGGCCAGTCCGGCATCATAGATAACCTTCATGAAAAAACGGGAATACAACAAATGCAGGATGGCGTGTTCGATACCGCCAATATATTGATCGACGGGCATCCAATGATCACATTTAGGAGTATCAAAAGCTGCGTCATCATTACGAGCATCTGTATAACGCAGGAAGTACCAGGAAGAATCGATGAACGTGTCCATCGTATCGGTTTCACGGATAGCCGGTCCACCGCATTTCGGGCAGGTACAGTGAAGGAAATGTTCGCTCGTCGCCAACGGAGAAACAGCGCCGGCAGTAAAGGCGACATCTTCCGGCAGGACGACGGGAAGCTGGTCTTCCGGTACGAGTTGTTCCCCACATTTTTCACAGTAAACGACAGGGATCGGCGTGCCCCAATATCTCTGACGCGATATGAGCCAATCCCGTAATTTGTAATTGACCGTACCCGTACCGATACCGCGATCGACGAGCCATTTTGTAATAGCCTTACGGCCTTCTTCATCGGTCAAGCCGTTGAATTCGCCGGAGTTTACCAATACGCCGGCATCATGGTAAGCCGTTTCCATCGTAGCCAGATCCAACGTCCCTGCGGGATTCTGTACGACCAGGCGAATGGACAAATCGTATTTTTTAGCGAATTCCCAGTCACGTTCATCATGTCCGGGAACGCCCATGACAGCGCCAGTACCATAATCGATGAGGACGTAGTTGGCAATCCAGATAGGTACTTGTTCACCATTCAAAGGATTCACGGCATAGGAGCCGGTAAACATGCCTTCCTTTTCAGCATCTGCTGCCGTCCGGTCGATATCATTCATATTCTTCATGCGCGTAATGAACGCCTGCAGTTCTGCTTCATTAGCTTTGCCCTTGATCAATTCCGCTACGAAGGGATGTTCTGGTGCCAAGACGATATAGGTTACACCGAATATCGTGTCGACTCGCGTAGAGAACATGGCCACCTTCTGATGGATTTCAGGAATGTCAAAAGAAAATTCAGCACCTTCACTGCGGCCGATCCAGTTTTTCTGCATGATACGGACCCGTTCCGGCCAGCCTTCCAATTTAGACAAATCTTGCAGCAGCCTGTCAGCATAATCCGTAATCTTGAAGAACCACTGTTTTAAATCTTTTTTTACGACCGGCGTATCACAGCGCCAGCATTTGCCGTCGATAACCTGTTCATTAGCCAATACGGTGTTGCATTTTTCACACCAGTTTACTTTGGCCTTTTTCCGATAAGCCAGACCGCGTTTATAAAACAGTTCAAACAACCATTGTGTCCATTTATAATAATCTTCCTTGCACGTTGCCACTTCCCGGTCCCAATCATAAGAAAGGCCTAATGCTTGCTGCTGCCGTTTCATGTTGGCGATATTGTCCAACGTCCAAGTCTTAGGAGGGATATTATGTTTGATTGCCGCATTTTCGGCAGGCATACCAAAAGAGTCCCAGCCCATAGGATGGAGTACATTAAACCCGGACATCCGTTTATAGCGGGCGATGACATCGCCTATGGAATAATTGCGCACATGTCCCATATGCAGATTGCCCGATGGGTACGGAAACATTTCCAATACATAATACGGCGGTTTGCCATTGTCATCAGGACAAGAATCAGTTTTTTCCTGTAACCATTTGTTCTGCCATTTTTGTTCAATTTCCTGGGGTATATATTTATCCATTTATTAATCCATGCCTCCTGTGTGTAACAAGTTACCTAACATTATAGTGTCGCAACGCCGTCAAGTCAATTCACGTTTGCCAAATCCGTTCCAAAAAGAAGGATCTTCAAAATCTTTTCGCCAAAATGCAGCGCCGCCCAGATGATTTTCAGCAACTAAGGCCAGTTTCTGGTGCAGTGATTTCTCATCTTCGAACCAAATTTTCACGGTACCGGTCGATAATGGTAAGGAAAGATAATACAGCTTGAGATGGTCGTTCCATTGGATATTCGATTTGAACCGTTCCATGAGAGCTGCACTGTCAGATAGTGACAGCGTACGGACGTCGAGGTGATTCCGTGTCGGCAGCTGATCCGGTTTAAAGAACGTGTACAAAGACGTTGTCCCCGGCTGCCACGCCGTACTCAACGACGGCAGCGTATCACCTTTCCGTTCGTGCCAGATCCGCATGTAAAACGGCATGCCCAATATGATTTTATCGGGAGCAACTTCCGTCACGAACCGCTTGATACCTGCCTCTACCCAGGGGTAGGAGGCTACCGGCCCGGCCACGGAGCTGTTGCGGGAATATTCGTCATAGGCCATAACAACGACATAATCGAGTGCTTTTCCCAAAGCGGGACGATCATATACGAGAGACCAGTTGGGACTGCTCGAGTATACGGTTACATCCATGGAAATCGTCAACCCATATGCCTTAGCGGCGGCACTGATGTCTTCGACAAATCGCGTCAAATCCGCTTTATCTGCGTACTCGATATCTTCAAAATCAAGATTATAGCCGGACAATCCATAGAGAGATGCGTAGCCTATCAATTCTTTAATAATCTGGTCGCGTAGCTTAGGATTTTTTAGTATGCGATGTGTCAGGGCCGAATCAAATTGATTATCGACGAGAGGCCAGATTTGGTATCCTTTTTCCTGATAACGACCCACATACGTATCGAAATCAGGATGCTTCAAAAGCAATCCATGTTCAGAAATACTGAAGGCGCACGGAGAAATGACGGGAATACGAGCCTTCAGGGATGGAATAATCGCATCCTCCCGCATTTTGGGATCCCATAATATGACAGCTCCAGTCTTGGCTTTCTTATCACCGGCATCCGGCATGGGCTGCGTCTTGAGGATGGGCCGTTCCCGCACAGGCTGCAACGGCAGCTGCAATTCCTTCGTATCATCGGCATGCAAGACATAGCTGATGCCCAGCGGCCTTCTGATATGACGCAGGCTGACCATATAACCATCGGCTGACTTCGTTCCCGGCAACAGCAGTTCGACCTGCCGGTCCTGGAATACGGGCCCCGCCATCCCCTCCATGGGCTCTGGCAGAGTCACGCGGTAATAGCCCGTTTTTCGCGGCACCTCATAAAGGCCATAACGACTCAAGGCCCGGCCGGCAACGAGCCAGCGCCCATTTTGTTCGACTATGGCGAAGTCTTTGACTTCCTGCGGCTGTATGGGGTTATCGACCGCCGGAACAGAAAACACGGGATCGTCTGCTTTGGAAGCCATCCGTGGCGCTTTTTTCATGACAGTCCCTGCCGCCGGTGCCGCCCTGCCTATAGGCGCAGCACTCAGGCATACCATACAAAGGACCGGCATGAGATATAACAGTTTTTTGACTAGTGACAGTGATTTCATTTTCAACTCCCTGCTACTAATACCAGCTGAAAAAAAAAGCCGGATATAGTATAATAAGTTAATAATGTCCATTATAACACAAAAGGAGCTAGTTATATGCATCAATACTTATTTTTTATTGGTTCTTTTCCAATTCGCGCTTACGGCCTGCTGTTCATGCTGGGAATCATATCGGCAGGCATTACCGGCTACTATATCATGAAACGGGATGGCCGGGGCTGGCATGTACATATGTTTGACTTTACCATGTACTGCGGTCTGGCGGGCATCATCGGCGGCAGGCTATGGGATGTGTTTTTTTTCGATTGGGCCTACTATCACGACCATCTTTTGGAAATCCCCTTTGTCTGGCAGGGCGGCATGGCTATCCAGGGCGGCCTCATTTTCGGAGCCTTGGCAGGCTACTGGTACACGCGCTATCATGACATAGATACATGGGCTTTCGGCGATCTGCTGGCACCGGCCATCATCATGGGACAATCGATCGGCCGCATGGCCAATCTCATGAACGGCGATGCCTTCGGCCATCCTACAGGCGGAGATTTCGGCATCATTTATCCCGACACGACGCTGGCCCATCATACGTACGGCAGCCAGCCGCTGTGGCCGGCTGAAGTATGGGAAGGCCAGCTCGACATCATCGCTTTCGTACTACTGTTGTTCTATAGTTGTTTTCCCCATAAAAAAGGACAGGTATTTTGCCTGTATGTCATGCTCTACTCGCTGGAACGTTTCTTCTTGGAATTTCTCCGGGGAGATTACGTCAATCTGACCCTGGGATTGAAATCAGCTCAGATGACCAGCGTCATCGCCTTCATCATCGCTGCTGCCATATTTATATTCCTGCACTACAAGGGCATACAAGATAAAATCGATACAGCACAACAATAGTCCTCACTTATCAGCAAATAAACACAGGCTCTGACAAGACGCCCGTCCACCTATGCAGACGGCATCCTGTCAGAGCCTGTTTTATAATTTCACCTTACGCATCCTGTTGTGCTTCAATGGCTTCCTTCAGCGTATGCCAAGCCAGGACAGCACATTTGACCCGGGCCGGCATATTCGATATATTTTTGAGGGCGATGGCATCTTCTAATTCTTCCAATTCGTCATCATCGGTTACTTCCCGTTTAATCATGTCGAGGAACAAATCGACGAGGCGCAGCGCTTCGGGGACGGTCTTCCCTTTGATGAGGTCGATCATCATATCAGCCGAGGCCTGGCTGATGGCACAACCGTGACCTGTATAAGCTGCATCCTGTACTATGCCGTCGTGTATATCGGCTCGAAGCGTTATATCATCACCGCAACTGGGATTATGGCCGTGCTCCTGCAGCGTAAACGGCGTCAGTTCCCGTTTGTTGGCCGGGTTCTGGTTGTGTTCAAGAATAATATCCGAATATAATTGATTCAAATCCATGACAATGCACCTCGATCAATCTTTAAAGCCCATTTGGCTGCGGACCAGTTTGAGTTTATCGATAAAATAGTCTATTTCTTCCAGTGTATTATAGATATATACACTGACCCGGTTCGATGCTTCGGCCTGGATGTGGGCAGCCAACGGCTGGGCACAATGATGGCCTGAACGAATGGCTATGCCATAGCTGTCCAGGATAGTGGCCACATCGTGGGGATGGACCCCGTCGATCGTAAAGGATACGACGCCGGTCTTTTCATTAGGATCGGTACTGCCAATGATGTGGATATGGGGTACCGCCTGCAAGCCTGCTAAGAGCCGTACGACCAATTCGTGTTCATGGGCCTGGATGGCATCGAAACCGATTCGTTCCAGATAGTCGATGGCCGCATGCAGGGCCACAGCGCCTTCGACGTTTTCCGTACCAGCTTCAAATTTGAAGGGCAGCACATTGAACGTCGTCGTCTGTTCCTGTACGTATTCTATCATATCCCCGCCCAACAGGAAAGGCTCCATATCATTGAGCAGCGCCCTCTTGCCATACAGGACGCCCGTACCGGCAGATCCCAGCATCTTATGACCGGAGAAAACCATGAAATCACAATCCCAGGCCTGTACGTCGACCTTCATGTGAGGAACAGCCTGGGCACCATCCAGAACGACGACAGCTCCCATAGCATGCGCCTTTTCAATGATCCGTTCCACTGGTACCTTCATGCCCAATACATTGCTGACTGCCGCAAAGGCTACGATTTTAGTCTTATCATCGATTTTAGCTAAATCTTCATCGGTGAAATGCCCCTTGTCATCGAGATACATGTATACCAGTTCAGCTCCGGTCACGCGGGCCACACGCTGCCAGGTCACGAGATTGGCATGATGTTCCGAAATGGGAATCACGATTTTATCCCCTTGGTGGAGATGTGTTTCACCATAACTGCGGGCGACGAGATTCAGTCCTTCCGTAGCATTGCGGACGAAGATAATTTCTTCAGACCGGCCTGCGTGGATGAATTTCCGTACAGCGTCACGGGCATCGTCATAAAGCTGCGATGCTTCCACGCTGAGGATATGGGCACCCCTGTGGGGATTGCCATTATGATGTTCCAGCAAATCGACGATAGCATGTATCACGTGCAGCGGCTTTTGCGTCGTCGCCGCGTTATCCAGATACACCAGGGGATGCCCATTATGGGTCTTAGTCAATATGGGGAAATCGTTTCGTACATTTATCATGGCAATCACCTTTCTTATGGCAGGACTGCATTTTTTCCCGCACAGCCTGCAACACCTTATTTTCTTGTTCCGTGTCACCCAGGTTATCGATGACGGGACGGATATTTGATTCTACGATGATCAATTGCGCACCAGCTTCACTGAAGCCGCGGCTCATGAGATAAAACAGTTTATCCTTATCGATTTGTCCGGCACTGGATGCATGGTTCCCGACGACATCATCTTCCTTGCAGAGCAGCAAGGGAATGGAAATACTGTGAGCGCCCGGGCTCAGTAACAAGCACGTATCCGATTCTGAGCCGACAGCCTGTTTGCCGCCGCGCAGGAAATCGATGGTACCACGGAAATACTTGCGGGACTGTTCCATAAGGGAACCGGTCGTCACGATATCCGTTTCCGTTTTTACGCCCTGCTGGGGAACCCAATAAGAAAAGTCAAATACCTGATGATCATTTCCCAGATACATGGCCTGACTTTTAAATTTCCCTTTTTCTTCCATCAAATCCGTCTGGTAGTACAGCACTGTTTCCTTACTGCCCATTTCGGCATTGACATACTCTACGGTCCCATTCTGAGCTGCATGGGCATATCGATGTTCTATATGGCGAACCGTTTCATCATGCAGCTGGATCTTGGAAATCTTGACATGGGCATTGGCTGCCGCTTCAACATAGGTCAGGAAATTGACAGAACCAGCAGCTGCACCGCCTTCGAAATTGATGTACACATCGAGCTGGCTGCCAGCCTCGGCCTTGATTCCCAACTGACCGATAATCTGAGGCATCTGTTCGCTCAACTCATAGGTCAGCCAAACGGAACTCTTGCTGCCCGCCGGCGCGTCGATACGACAGCCCGTATTCTGTTTCTCCCGTACTTCTGCCAGTGAAGTATCGTTGGCACCCGTAAACGCCTTCAACGGAAATGCGCCGTCACCATTATAAAAACACACTGCTACAGGTCCTTCATGCCGTTCCAGCGGCTGGAAGGGCTGTGGAGCCTCTTGTGCCTCCACTTTCGGCAGCTCCAGGTGATTGACTTTCATCCACCGGAACGTCGGCCGCGGGAGCTGATTGTATTGTTCTTTTATCATCTGCCGTTCCCTCCCTCTACGTCAAGGAACCTTTCAGTTCCAGATTAATCAAATTATTCATTTCTACGGCATATTCCAATGGAAGCTCTTTGGAAATCGGTTCGACGAAGCCCCGTACGAGCATGGCCCGAGCTTCATCCTCACTGAGGCCGCGACTCATGAGATAAAAGATAGCTTCATCAGATATGCGGCCAATTTTGGCTTCATGGCCCAAATCGATATTGTCGTTCTTCACTACGATAGATGGAATCGTATCGGACTGAGATATTTCATCCAACATCAGCGATTCACAACTCACGTTAGCCTTGGACCCTTCGGCCCGTTCGTTGATCTGCAGGCAGCCCCGGTAGATGCAGACGCCGCCGCTCTTGGATATGGACTTGGAATTAATATTGCTCGTCGTATGGGGTGCATTGTGGACGACCTTGGAACCCGTATCGAGATACTGTCCCTTACCGGCAAAGGTGACGCCCGTAAATTCACAATGGGCGCCTTCGCCTTGCAAGATGCTCATGGGATAAAGGCACGACGTATGGGACCCAAACGAACCGGTGACCCAGTTGATGCGGCCGTTTTTCCCGACGATGGCCCGCTTGGTATTCAAGTTATACATATTCTTTGACCAGTTTTCGATGGTCGAATAGGTCAATTCTGCGTTATCGCCGATGAACAGTTCGACGCAGCCGGCATGGAGGTTGGCCACGTTATATTTCGGTGCCGAACAGCCTTCGATGAAGTGAACCTTGGCACCTTCCTCAACGATGATCATCGTATGTTCAAACTGGCCTGCGCCAGGAGCATTTAAGCGAAAATAGCTCTGCAAAGGAATCGATACATCGACACCTTTGGGGACATATACGAAGGAACCGCCAGACCAGACTGCACCGTGAAGAGCTGCGAATTTGTGATCCGTTGGTGGTACGAGCTTCATGAAATGAGCCTTGACGATATCTTCATATTCATGAAGGGCCGTATCAAAATCCGTATAAATGACGCCCTGTTTGACTAATTCATCCTGAATACTGTGGTACACAACTTCTGAATCGTATTGTGCACCCACACCGGCCAGGGAAGTCTTTTCGGCATCGGGAATACCCAAGCGGTCAAACGTATCCTTGATGTCATCGGGTACATCGTTCCAGTCGGCTTTCATCTGCGCGTTGGGACGAACATACGTGACGATATTATCCATATCCAGACCACTGATATCCGGTCCCCAGTTCGGATAATCTATCTTATAGAACCAATCCAGTGATTTGAGACGAAAATCAAGCATCCACTGTGGTTCATTTTTCTTTTGAGAAATTTCCCTGACGATTTCCGGCGTCAAGCCCGCTTCTGTTTTATAGGAATAGGTAAAATCCTTTTTAAAATTATATATGTTGCCGAAATCTGCCAGGGCATTGATCTTGCTTTTTTCATTTGCCATAATAGATGCCCCCTAATTTGCTTGTGACTTGAAGGAATCATAACCATATTGTTCGATTTCCTGAATCAATGATGCATCTCCTGTCTTGACGATCCGGCCATCGATGAGGACATGGACGAAGTCAGGTATTAACTTTTGCAGGATTTCGCTGTGATGGGTAATAACGACGATGGCATTGGATTCATCATGATAATCGGATACACATTCTGATACGATGCGAACAGCATCGACATCGAGGCCGGAATCGATTTCATCGAGCATGGTCAACTTCGGTTCCAACAGGCACATTTGTAAAATTTCTGTCTTCTTACGTTCACCGCCGGAAAAACCGTCATTGACATAGCGGTCGCCATAGGACCGGTCCATGGATAACTTCTTCATTTGCTCTCTCATCTTTTTACGGAAAGCCATGATGCGTTCCGTCTTGCCCGTAATCGTACTTTTGGCATTGCGGATGAAGTTTTCAACCGTAATGCCCGGCACGGCAATCGGTGCCTGAAATGCCAGGAAGATACCTGCTTTAGCACGTTCATTGACCGGCAATGTCGTAATATCCCGTCCTTCAAAATAAATCTTACCTTGCGTAATCGTATAGCTTGGATTCCCCATGACAGCGTTGAACAGCGTGGATTTACCGGCACCGTTCGAGCCCATGACAACATGCGTTTCGCCGGTATTGATTACCAAATCCAGGCCTTTTAATATTTCTTTTCCATCTACGGAAACATGTAGGTCCTCTACTCGTAAAAGTTCGCTCACCTTAATCACTCCTAATTATGTTTGAAATATCGCGCTGCGTGCGCTCATAAAGTATACCAAATTTCTACACATTACAATACTCCTATTCCCCTATAATGTCAACCATTTTAGTATTCTTTCAGAAAACTTTTTCTATAATTACGTAAAACAAGGGAATCCCTAAACGGCACGATACATTTTTTAAGATAAATAAGGACAAAAAAATGGTCTCCCATTTTCAGGAGACCATCAAACTTATCTATTTTTTTTTTGATGCTGGGTCATCGTGCTGTTCGCGCAGCTTCTTACGTACATGGCTGTGCAGCCAACATTGCATGGCCCCGGTAAATACGACCAGTCCGAGCAGCAACAGTATGGAACCCGACAGGCCGTCCCGATAAATGGCATATACGATATATAAGCAAACGATACACCATAGCAGTATTTTAAGCCTGGACATAACACATCACCCCTGCATGTTTTTCATCGCCAGGATGGACTGGATATACATAGCACATTCTATGCGCTTTTTCTGTATCTTACAGCCCAATTCATACGGTGTCGAAATGGAACCGCCATATTTGATATTATTGGAATGGCAGCCACCGCTGCAAAAGAATTTCGCCCAACATTTGGCACAAGCAGGTTTATTCAAGACATGCATATCGCGGAATTGTTTAGGCAGGACTTGATTGGTAATCCCGTCATAAACGTTGCCGACGATATATTCCGGCTGTCCAACGAATTGATGGCACGGATAAATACTGCCATCCGGTGTCACGCACATGTACTCATGGCCGGCACCGCAGCCACGCAGACGTTTGGCAATACACGGCCCTTTATATAAGTCCATGATGAAATGATAATATACGAAAGGCCTGCCTTCTTCCTGCCGCTGTAAATAAAAATCTGTCAGCTTGTCGTATTCGGCAAAAATAGCCGGCAAATCATCTTCCGTGATGGCATAGGACAAGTCATCACCTACGACAGGCTCCATGGAGAGGCCGTCAAAGCCCAAGTCGGCCATATGCTGTACGTCCTTCGTAAAATCGAGATTATACTTCGTGTACGTACCTCGCACATAATATTCTTCGCCTTGTCGGTGCTGCACGGCGTCAACGAGATTGTGGACGACACGGTCATACGAACCATGGCCGCCGGCATCGGGACGCATGCGGTTATGTACGTCCGGGCGACCATCGAGGCTCAGAATCAGACTGATATGGTTCGCCGTCAAATAAGCTGCTTTTTCTGCATCGAGGAGCATGCCATTCGTCGTCAAAGATAATTTAAAAATCTTATCGTGGATTTGTTCCTGTTCCCGGATATAAGCAATAGTCTGCTTCACTACGTCGAAATTCATGAGTGGTTCGCCGCCAAAAAAATCGACTTCACAATGCTGACGCTTCGTGCCGCTGCTGGCGATGAGCAAATCGATGGCCCGCTTGGCTACATCAAACGGCATGAGCTCCCGTTTATGCGTATCATAGTCACCCGTAGACGCGAAGCAATACTGGCAGCGCAGATTGCAGTCATGGGCAATATTGAGGCACAGTGACTTAACGACCGGTTCTTCGTCGGCCACTACTTCAAAACTTTCGCACATAGGTGCAAACAACATTTCCTGCCGGATCAGCTCATCCAGTTCATCCATAGCGTCATTCAGTTCAACGACGTCATAGGTCCCTGCCAGCCGTTTTAATACACGGCTGCGGTCCGTTCCATCGTAATCGTCCAATATATCATAGGTCATCTTATCGATGACATTCATGATCCCGCTATTTACATCCAGCAGCATGTACGTGCCATCCTGGCAGTATTTGTGAATCATAGGTTCGATGCGTTCTGTCATATACTCCTCCAAAAAAAGAATCGCCCTTTACCGTCCGGGTAAAGGGCATCTCAGTATAACTTATTTGTTGCAAACCTGGTTGCCTACCGTACAAGACGTCTTACAGGCAGATTGGCAGGAAGTCTGACATTCGCTGCAGCCCGCGTGTTGAGCCGTCTTCTGTATGGATTCGGTATTAATCGTAATAATATGCTTTGCCATGAAAATCACCTCGCTATTCATGAATAAATATATTTTAACACATCCGGTATGATTCTACAATATCAAAGAAGTTTTAACCCTTCAAAGACATAATTTTTTCCCATATGAACTACGATGGACCGTTCATGGAATACATCATACGTATCGAAATAGATGTCGAACCCACCTTTGTATTTTACATAAACTGAACTAATGCGCCGTAAATAATTCTGAATCTCTTCAGGCGTCGTTTCCGGTTCATCATCTTCACGCCATTTCGAATTTTTCAGTTTTGCAATCATCGGCGCATGAGACATTACGCGTGCCCTGTGATCAATAATCCAATCCCAGACTTCTCTGCCGTAGCGAATGGCTTCTGCGTCATTGCCTGCTTCCAGTCCCTCTAATGTAAATAATACCGGCCTGTCCTCAAACATGATTTCATCCATATAGCTGCCTTGCAGATATTGTAAGTTCATATAGAAAAACCTCCCCAGGCTCTAAATTGAATTAAAGGAATGTACGTTATACATCTTACCCATAATTCAACAATTTGTCAAATAGAATAATGCTATTTTCCTGATGGACATATATCGGCCAAAAAGCATTCTTCACATAATGGTTTCCGCGCCCGGCATACTTTGCGACCATGCCAGATGAGCCAATGATGCGCCCGGCTCCACCATTCTTTAGGAATCGCTTTCTGCAGCTTCTGTTCCACTTCCAGCGGCGTTTTTCCTACGCCCAGTCCCGTGCGGTTAGCCACGCGGAATACATGGGTATCCACGGCAATAGCCGGTATATCGAATAGTACGCTGACCAGCACATTAGCTGTCTTCCGGCCAACACCGGGCAGCTTCACCAATTCATCAAAGGACTGCGGCACTTCGCCGCCATACTGTTCACACAAAATAGAGCAATTAGCCAGGATATTGCGGGCTTTACTGTGATATAAACCACACGTATGGATTTTTTCTTCCAGCCCTTCCAATCCCAACGACAATATCTTCTCCGGTTGGTCATACTCTGGAAATAATTGTGCCGTCACTATATTGACACGTTCATCCGTACATTGGGCTGATAATATGACGGCAATCATCAATTCAAACGGCGAATGATAGTGAAGAGCCGGCTTCAATACGCCATATTTCTCATTGAACCGGTCCAACATCTCATTTTTTATTTTCTTGGAAACTACCATCATCTTCCCCCTTCGTTTCAATGCCGTCGTTGAGGCTGCCCATCTCGTAGCCTGCTAAATCCAGCGTCACGTGACGGAAACCGGTCTGCCGCAAGGCCTGGACTATAGCTGCCCGATGAGTCAGTATAGCCGGCATTTCCTCTACACCTACTTCAATGCGGGCAATATCATCATGATAGCGCACGCGCAGGGAACCTGTAACAAATGGTGCCAAAAAGACTTCCGCCTGTTCTACCTGATGCAGGCGCTGCGGCGTCAACAAGGTGCCATAAGGAATCCGGCTGGCCAGGCAGGCTGCGCTCTGTTTATTCCAGGTCGGCAGTCCTAAACGCTTGGACAAGGCACGTATGTCTGCTTTTGTCAAACCAGCTTCGATCATAGGACTACGCACCGCTGCTGACAATTCCTGCAATGCTTTCATGCCAGGACGGTAATCGCCTAAATCATCCAGGTTACCACCATCGACTACCCAGGCAAAGCCTTGTTCATGAGCTAAGTCAACGAGAGCTGTAAAGCGGATCTTCTTACAAATATAACAGCGGTCTTTTGGGTTTTTCACAAATTCAGGATCGTCAAATTCCGTCGAAGAAACCAATAGGTGACAGATACCGATGCGGGCGGCAAATGTCTTTGCCTCTTCAGCCTCACAGCCTGGCAGTGTCGGCGACACCGCTGTGACCGCCAAAGCGCGATTCCCCAAGACATCATAAGCGACATAGGCCAACAGCGTACTGTCCACGCCACCTGAAAAACCAACGACAACACTACCCATCTCCGACAAGATATCTCGCAGATGGGAATACTTCTCATCTAACTCCATACTATACCTCCATCACATATCCATGATCATTTTTTTATAAAATTGCGTGTTTTCTATTAAATCCGGGCCATGGCGAAAAATACCGCCGCCGACGAGATACATGACATCCCGGCCATAAATACTCGCCAAGTGAGGCAGCGTTTCTTCTGTAATGCCGCCGCCTGGGCTGGGAAATATGGAAAGGAGTTTCCCCAATCCCGATTTTGCCATTTCTGCAATATGGCGGCAATCATCAGACGTAAACGTAAAGCGGCCGCCATAGCTGGGAAAAATTACGGCATCGGCACCGGCAAGACGGGAAAAAATGCCGTACATGACGGACATGACGATGCCGGACAAGCCCGGCATGATGAACCCACCGGCAAACGCCGGATGAACGATGATGGGCAGACCTACAGCATCATCAGCGGCTATTTCCCGGACCATGCCAAATCCAGTCAGGCCCGGCGCCAACAATATGCCGCCAGCGCCTAAGCGCTTCGCCAGCAACGCCCGTTCATGCGCTGCAGAACCGTCAGCCGTACAATTGGCTATATACAGGGCATGGCCGCCGGTCTCTTCATTGGCCTGGCGCACTGACGCCGCACAGGCTGCGACCCGATCGACAAACCGCGAACTGGCCTGGTCGGTAATACCGTGATCATCTTTGACGAGATCGGCACCGCCTTTGGCAAAACAATACGCCATATGGGCCAATTCTTTCGTCGTCGAACCAACAGGCTTCACGACACAATGGAGCAACGGCCGCACGGGAATCTGCAAGAGCCGCCGCAGGCCGTCGATGCCAAACCTGGGACCTTTATATTTCTGTAAAAACGACGCGGAAAATCGGACATCCTCTACCCATATCCCCGGCTGCAAACTGCTGTTGCCAAATATGACATTGAACAACTGCGTCAAATCTGAACCAGCCGTACAGTCGCTGTACGTAATCCAGTAGCGATAGGTACCGTCTACAGGTTCCACCGCTTCTACCCGTCCGACTACATTATCCAAAATGGAACGGCGCTCCACTAATTCCGGGGGAAATTCAATTGTCTGTTCAACAGCTATGGTTTTGGCAATTGATGCCGCTTCCATTTCCGAATCAGCATCGATGCGGTATAATACAGAAAATTTGCTTATCATAGTCAATTTTCTCGCTCCAATCGATAGCGCAAACAAGGACAACAAGTAAAATGTCGTCGAAATGCCGAGACAGCTTCCTTTATATCCTCAGGGAGACGGGAAACAGCTTCATGCTGCAAGGCTATGGGAATACCGCCATAAAATCCTTCAGCCATACTGCCAGCCATAGCTGCCAGCGTATCACTGTCACCGCCGAGGGAAACGGCATTGCGCAAGGCATCTTCAAAATTTGAACTCTCCAGGAAAGCAGTGATTGCCTGGGGAACACTTCCCTGGGAAGAACTGTCAAATCGGTAATCACGACGGATGTCCGCTACAGTTTGCTGCAACGGATAAAAATATCGCTGTACATAGGCACGAATATCTTCTTTTGATTGGCCTATGCGGCCAAGATAAATAACCGACGCAACGGCGACAGCCCCTTTGACGGCATCTATCTGATCATGGGTCACTACTGCAGACAATTCTGCCAGATACTGAGCTTGTTGCAAAGATTCCGCTGCCCAGGCCACGGGAGAAACCCGCATGGCCGCACCATTGCCATAACTGCCGTAAGGTTCCGCATCATCATGATGGACCCAGTTCTCGAAATACCGGCCATATCCGATGCCAGGATACAAGCGGCACCACTTGCGCAGTTCATCTGCGAAAACCTGGGTATACCCCCATGTTCTATCCAAAGCAACCACCAAGGCTGCCGAAATCGCTACAGTCGCCACTGTATCATCCGTAAACCGTGATGCAGGACTGAACAGAGGAAATTCTTTTGTCTTGATTGGATGCCATTCATATGGCGACCCAATGATATCTCCAATAATCGCACCATACATAATAGTATCACTCCTCATAATTTGTATTATACCATATGTACAAAAAATAGGGTGAAAATTGTAGTTGTGACATATCGACAAAAAAACACGCCGCACGATATGAGTCAATTTAGTATCACGCGGTGTGTCTTAGTTATGTTATTTAAAGAAGGATTTTGATTCTTCATGCAATATGCGGCTGCGCAGCTTGGAAAGCTTCGTACTGCGCTGTACCCACATTTCTTCAGGGTTGACCAGGCGCAGGTATTCCGGCCACAATGTATTGATCTGTTCTTCTGCATAGCTGCAGATTTCACTGAGCGACGGGCAGTCGTAGACTAATTTCCCTTTTTTGAAAATAGGCTGCAACATGGACCGCACTTCAAACGTCCCTTTAGGAATGACGCGGAACCGCCACGGCATGACATCGCTGACCAAAAGTAATTCTCTGTCGACGGCTACTTTTTCACCCTTCAGCATTATAATATCACCCTTCATCTTACCAGTTGTAGTATCGATGATACGCATGACGTTTTTTATACCCGGGTTCGAAATCTTTTCTACATTATCGCTCATCTTGATTTTCGGGACAAAAATACCGTCATCGTATTGACCGACCAGTTTGAAGACACCACCCATGGACGGGCTATCTTCGGCCGTAATAAGATGGGTACCGACACCCCAAGAATCGATCTCACATTCCTGGAGTTTCAAAGACGCAATCAGGTTTTCATCCAAATCGTTGGACGCAGAAATGATGGCGTTGCCAAAACCGGCTTCCCGCAGCATCCGTCTGGCTTCCTTCGACAGATACGCCAAATCGCCGCTATCGAGACGAATCCCGAATTTTGCCGGCAACGTCCCAGCTTCCTGCATTTCCTTGAAAACGGTAATCGCATCAGGAATGCCCTGACGCAGCGTGTTATATGTATCGACGAGCAAAATCAGGTTGTTAGGATATTGGCGCACATAAGCCCGGAAAGCTTCCAATTCCGTCGGGAAACTCATGACCCAGCTATGAGCCATCGTACCGACGACGGGTATACCAAATTTAGCACCGGCATACACATTACTCGTACCGTTAAAGCCGCCGATAACCGTCGCTCTGGCACCATACACACCAGCTGACATCCCCTGGGCACGGCGCAGGCCAAATTCCATCAGATTGTCCTTGCCGGCTACCGTACGGACGCGTCTCGCCTTCGTGGCGATGAGACTTTCGTGGTTCAGGATCATGGACATAGCCGTTTCCAGCAGCAAAGCTTCATCTTTTTTCGTATGGATACGCAGGAGCACTTCCTGAGGAAAGGCCACCGTTCCTTCTGGCATGGCATATATATCACCGGTAAAGGACATACCTTTTAAATATTCCAAAAATTTATCGTTAAAATATCCCGTCGATTTCAAATAATACAAATCATCATCGCTAAAATGGATATTTTTTACATATTCAATCAAGTGTTCCAACCCTGCGACGATGGTATAGCCGCCTTTAAACGGATTATGCCGGTAATACCGGTCAAATACACAAGCCTGTTCATGCTTACCTTCCATATACAATCCCTGCATCATGGTCAATTGATACAGATCTGTTAATAACGCTGTCGTATACATACGATTCGCCTCCATGTCAACATTATATATTATAATTATTTTATCCATAACAATAATCTATAAGACTGTTCTATATTGTACCACAAATCGGTGTAGCTGTCATACCTTTTACTCTGGTAAACTGTGTACATTTTCACATATATTCTGGTAGAAATATCATTTATATTGTATAATTTAAGTAGTATTGTTTGGGAAAGGATTCTTCTGATGAAATATCGATTACTTTTACTGTTAGCTGCCCTCATATGGGGCGGCGCATTCGTAGCACAACGCATGAGTACTGAAACGATTGGCCCATACGGATTCAATGGAATCCGTTTTTTTATGGGCGCCTTATCGGTCCTGCCTATCGTATTGTACACGATGCACTGCGGCCGGCCATCGGTAAAACGACCGCCGAAATGGCTTTCACTGCCCGTTGCCACATTGATCCTCGGCATCATTTTATTCTCGGGAAATGCATTCCAACAAGTGGGGCTGTACTACACTACGGCCGGCAAAGCCGGATTCATTACGGCCTTATATATCATCGCCGTCCCCATCCTCGGTTTACTGCTCCATAATCCATTGCGCCTATCCCATGCCATTGGCTGCATTGTGGCTGTAGCAGGATTATACCTGTTGGCCTTCCATGCGGATACTCCATTGAACCAGGGGGACGCCCTGGAGCTTTGCGGTGTCTTATTCTGGGCGATGCACATTCTCTTTGTATCCTATTTTGTCCGTTTCTATGCCGGCGTATACCTGGCAACAGGGCAATTCATCGTATGTGCCATCTTAAATATAGCCGCTGTATTCCTGTTGCAGGAACCGCTCACGCTGGTCCAAATCCACAATACATTAGGGCCCCTCCTATATGGCGGCTTATGTTCCTGCGGCATTGCTTACACGCTGCAAATCGTGGGGCAATCCAAAGTACCGCCGACGGAAGCCTCTTTGCTGCTGAGTTTTGAAATGATTTTCTGTGCGCTCTTAAGCTACATCATATTGGGAGAAACGATGAACCTGAGAGAATTCGGCGGCTGTGTACTCATGTCCTGCGGTATCTTTGCCGCCCAGCTGCCCAGCCGCATCATCTGGAAGGGACTTTCGGCCAAATCGGGTTCCTCTGCTGATTGAGTAGATAAATCCGTCGTGTGAAATATGGAACATCATTTATATAAATTTAATGAATAAAAAGGTGTCTGTTTCGATATCGAAACAGACACCTTTTTATCACGTTTGCTTTAATACATCATGGACCGCCTGTATAATGTTTTCGACACTCATGCCATAAGCATCGATCAACTCTTCAGGCCACCCTGATTCCCCAAAAGAATCATGCATGCCCACCAAACGGACCGGGGCTAGCATATAACCAGCCAATAGTTCACAAACAGCGCCGCCAAGACCACCTATGCGCTGGTGTTCCTCACAGACGACGATAGCCCCCGTTTCTCTGGCACAATCAAGAATCAACTGTTCATCCAAAGGCTTAACCGTATGGACATCGACTACACGTGCAGAAAGCCCTTCCTGCTGCAGTTTTTCCGCTGCTGCCAGACTTTGATACACCATAGTCCCATTTGCCAATATAGTGACATCTGTACCAGGCCGGACCAGGCGAGCCTTGCCAATCGTAAAAGGTGTGTCCTTATCCGTCAGGACAGGTACGGGATCCCGGCCAAACCGCACATAGCAAGGACCGGGATAATCATATACAGCCATGGTCGCCTTATACGTTTCCATGCTGTCACACGGAACGATGACGGTCATGCCCGGTACGACGCGCATGAGGGCCACATCTTCCAACGCTTGATGGGATGCTCCATCGGGACCGACGGATATTCCCGCATGAGCGCCGCCCAATTTTACATTCAACCCATTATAGCAGACAGCATTGCGTATCTGATCCCAGGCCCGTCCTGTCAGGAAAACGCCATACGTGGAAATGAATGGAACCAGCCCGGCCAGAGCCATACCGGCTGCAGTACCTACCATATCCTGCTCTGCAATACCCATATCTATAAAATGATCCGGACACTGGTCCATCACCCAGTTCGTCCGCGTCGATTGCGCCACATCGGCATCCAATACGATTATTTCATCATGACGACGGCATAACTCCAACAGTGCCTCACCATAGCCGTCTCTCATTGGAATCCGGTTCATGATTGCACCCCCTGTGTCAATTCCAGCATAGCCGCCTTATACTCATCATCGTTCGGTGCCGTACCGTGCCATTTTACCTTATTTTCCATGAACGATATGCCTTTGCCCTTGATGGTGTCTGCCAAGATGACTGTCGGCTTTCCCGTCACCTGCAACGCTTTTTTATAAGCATCATGGACAGCCTGCAGATCATGTCCATCGACGGTCATGACATGCCAGCCAAAGCTTTCCCATTTATCGGCAAGTGGCGAAAGATTCTTGATGTGATTGACAGAATCATTCAACTGCATCCCATTGCGGTCTACGATGACACAAAGATGATCCAGTTTTTGCTGAGCAGCAAACATAGCTGCTTCCCAAATCTGCCCTTCCTGCAACTCGCCGTCACCGAGGAGGCAGTACACACGCTGCGATAAATGGCGATAAGCTAGGCCATAAGCTAGGCCATTGGCAATAGATAAGCCCTGTCCCAGGGAGCCAGAGGAACAATCCAAGGCCGGTAATTTATTCATATTTGGATGTCCCTGCAAGGAACTGCCAAATGTACGGAGTGATATGAGTTCCTGTACGGGAAAAAAACCTTTATGGGCTAAAATACTATACAGCAGCGGTGCCGCGTGCCCTTTGGAAAGTATGAACCGATCCCGGTCAGGATGGTTTGTATCTGGGGGAAAACAGTGAAATATATCCGTGAAATATAGGACTGCTAATAACTCGACGGCCGACAAAGATCCTCCGGGGTGGCCCGACCCGGCTTTATGGATCATCGTAAGGATATCCTGCCGCAAGGTCCTGCACAGCAATCGTAACTCTTCTTGCTCAGACATGACAACGCTCCTCTCGCAACGGTACGATCAATAAAAATATCTACATTATATTATAACAGCATATAGCCCGATACACTATTATTTTCTGAATTTCTGTAGCAGGTATTATGATATTATAGAATTCTAACTATTCCTTTAATTTTACATTGCATTTTCTATAAGATTCAGTCACCTTGCCCACACCCAATTTCTTTTGACATTTTTAAAGACAATACATTGACAAGAGTAGAAAATTCATATATAATAATCAAGTATTCACGGGCGGTTAGCTCAGTTGGTTAGAGTATCTCGTTGACATCGAGGGGGTCGTTGGTTCGAATCCAATATCGCCCACCAACAAAAAAAGACCTCATAAATGGCTATTACAGGCCGTTTATGAGGATTTTTTATTATATGGAGGAACAAATCCATGGGTGAATCAATCATTACCAGCGTCTTTGGCAAAGCCGAAGCGGAATATGCCATAAAGAAATCGCGTTTCATTGCCACTGTCCAAGAGATTACCAATGAGGAAATGGCCCAGCACGTATTGGAAGAAACAAAAAAATGCTTCTGGGATGCCCGCCATCATTGCTATGCCTGGCAAATCGGCCCGGCTGGTCAGCTCCAAAAATCCAATGATGATGGCGAGCCTGCCGGTACTGCCGGCCGCCCTATCCTCGAAGTATTACGAAAAACGGGAATCACGAACACTATCGTCATCGTGACGCGTTATTTCGGCGGCATCAAGCTAGGTGCCAGCGGCCTTATCCGGGCCTACAGCCACACGGCAGCTCTCGGCCTGGAAGCGGCACAAATTGCCGACTATATACCGCACCGTGCAGCCCTGTTGACCTTTGATTACACATTCATGAATATGCTGGAGCGCCGACTGGCAGCGGAGCAGATCATCATCACTGATCGCGAGTTTTCCAATGCCGTAACATTTCATCTGCACATCCCCCAAGAGCATATAGAAAAATTCCAGACCGCCGTCACAAATCTGACCAACGGAACAGCTGTACTGGAATTAAAAGATATGGTTACCATCCCTATTATCCGCAAAACATAAAAAATCCGTCAGCTTTGCTTCTGTCTGCAAAACTGGCGGATCTTTTTATGTTCAGTTTTATTCTTCGTCCTCTACGACATCCATATCCTGATAGATGGCCAATACGGCATCAAATTCTTCATCTGTAGGAGATACGTAGACAGGTTCTCCATTTTCCATATCTACACGAGCTATGATCGTGTCGCCTTCTTCTTCCGCACAATCAGGATCATCGCATTCATCAGGATACTGCACGAGTATGCTGAATTTTTTTCCTTCGTAATCGATGGTCACTTCTTCATGGTAATACAATTCATTTCCATCTTCATCTTCAATAACGACGACCGGTATTTCTTCCATCATTTCTTCTGTCATATTAGCCTCCTTGTGCATCTAAATAACTTTGCAAAATAAATACAGCCGCCATCTTATCGACTACCTGTTTGCGCTTATCCCGTCTGACATTGGCCGCGATCAATTCGCGGTGAGCCATAACAGTAGTCAGGCGTTCATCCCAATACTCGATACGGACCTGGGGAATGACCTTTACCATTTCTTCGACAAAATGTTCGATCCTATCGATATTTTCACTGCGATCACCATTCATGTGACGGGGCTTACCGACGACGATACAATGTACTTCCTTCTCTTTGATGATTTCCGTCAGTCTGGCGAAATCCTTTGCCTTGGACTGGCGGCGTATCGTCTCCACGCCTTGCGCCGTAATGAGCAGTGCATCGCTGCAAGCCACGCCAATCGTATGAGACCCTACGTCTAATCCTAAAATGCGCATATGCTCCTCTTATAATTGATGCTGTTTCACGTAGGAACGGACAAGCTCTTCGATGAGTTCATCCCGTTCAATACGCCGTATCATGCTGCGGGCATTATTATGGCCCGTAATATACGTCGGGTCACCAGAAAGCAAATACCCAACTATCTGGTTAATCGGATTATACCCTTTTTCTTCCAATGCCTTGTACACATCATGAAGTATCATAGATGCCAAGGTTTGTTCTTCGTCTCTGCCTTTAACTATCATCGTTTCATCAGATACAGCCATCTTAATCACTTCCTTATCAAAATTTAACCGTTAAATCAGCCCAATATTTCACGGACTGCATTTCTTCCAGCTTGTAAAGCATCCTGCAGTGCTTCCGGCTTTTTACCACCAGCTTGGGCCATATCGGGCCGTCCGCCGCCGTTGCCGCCGGCAACCTGTGCCGCAGCCTTGACGATTTTGCCGGCATGAAGTCCCTTACTCTTGCCATCGGCAGACACCTTACAAACGAAATTCACTTTATCTTCATGAGCTGCTCCCAGTAATACGACACCTTGACCGATCCGAGCCAACAATGTATCGGCAAGTTCTCTCAGCGTATCCATGGAATCGGCCTGCGCTTCTGCAGCAATGACCGACAAGTCACCTATAGTTTCACCAGCCTTGATGATATCGTCGATTTCAGACTGGGATGCAGCTTTCTTCAGTTTTTGTACTTCTTTTTCCGTTTCCTTCAGTTGTTCCAGTATATGTGCTAACTTATCACGTACCTGATCCTTTTTAGTCTTGAGCAGGCTGGCAATCACTTCCAGCTCTTGGGCATCATCATGAGCCAACTGCAGAGCAGCTGCCCCCGTTACAGCTTCAATACGGCGGACACCGGTACCGATTCCCGATTCGCCAAGGATATGGAAGCTGCCGATGACTGCTGTATTGGCAACATGAGAGCCGCCGCATAATTCACAACTGAAATCTTCTACTGTAACGACGCGAACTATATCGCCATATTTTTCTCCAAATAAAGCCATGGCCCCTTTATCTTTAGCCTGTGCAATGGGCATGCTTTCAATCGTCACGGGGACGTTCTTCAGGATTTCTTCATTGACCAGTGCTTCGACCTGGTTCAGTTCTTCTGCCGAAATAGAAGAAAAATGGGTGAAATCAAAACGCAGACGATCTGGCGTCACGAGAGAACCGGCCTGATTTACATGATTCCCCAATACTTGGCGCAATGCCGCCTGGAGCAGATGGGTTGCCGTATGGTTACGGGCAATGGAACGTTTTCTCGCCGTATCGACACAAATGTCGACTTGTTCATCCCGGCGGACCGTGCCTTCCGTCACCGTAGCAATCAGATATACCAAACCATTAGGCAAGACCCGTGCATCTTCGACGTGCGCTTTTCCGTAGGCACTCTGGAATGTACCTGTATCGCCTAATTGGCCGCCGCCTTCAGCATGGAACGGATTCGTATCCAAGATGACTGTAATTTCTTCACCATCACTGGCTTCTTCTTGTTCGGTTCCGTCCTTACCAATCATGACTATGCGGGCACTCGTAGCCTGTTCATCGTTTTTCAGGCTGGATTGATCCAAATGAGTCGTATCAGGAGTCGCAACTTGGGCCGAAGCATCGCTGCGAGCCGCCCGAGCCCGATCCTGCTGTTCTTTCATGGCAGCGGCAAAACCATCAGAATCGATGGAATAACCTGCTTCATTAGCTATTTCTTCCGTAAGTTCCATAGGGAAGCCAAATGTATCATACAGTTTGAATACTTCTGCACCCTTTAATACCTTATCTTGACCTGCCTGATCCATCAATTCCTTCAGCAAGGCCAGTCCCTGAGTCAGCGTAGCACTGAATTGCCGTTCTTCTGTTTCAATGACCTTGCGGATGAAGTCGGCATGTTCCATCAAATCGGGATATTCTCCACCCAGGATAGAAATGACCGTATCGACAAGGTCGCTCAAGAATAAATGGTCGATGCCCAACAACCGGCCGAACCGCACGGCTCTTCTCAAGATCCGGCGCAGGACATATCCCCGGCCTTCATTGGATGGGAGGATACCGTCGCTGATCATCATCGTAATAGCCCGGATATGGTCAGCGATGACTTTCAGCGCAATCCGGTCATCAGGATTAGAATAATCGCGTTGGCAAATGGATATGACCTTTTCGATAATCGGGAAAATCAAATCCGTTTCAAAGTTGGATTCTTTTTGTTGAATGACTGACGCCAACCGTTCCAAGCCGGCACCCGTATCGATGTTTTTCTTTTCCAGCGGCTGATATTTCCCTGCCGCATCGCGGTTGAACTGCGTAAACACGAGATTCCAAATTTCCAGATAGCGGTCACAATCACAGCCCACCGTACAAGTCGGCTTGCCGCAACCCCGGGCTTCGCCTAAGTCATAGAAAATTTCGCTATCAGGGCCACAGGGGCCTTCGCCGATTTCCCAGAAATTATCTTCCATCTTAAAAATACGTTCGTCAGCCAAACCGATCATATTATGCCATAAATCGTAAGCTTCTTCGTCATCGGGATAAATGGTGACATATAGCTTCGATTCGTCAAGCTGAAGGACCTTGGTCAGAAATTCCCAGGCCCAGGCAATGGCATCCTTCTTGAAATAATTGCCAAAAGAGAAATTTCCCAGCATTTCAAAGAATGTATGATGTCTAGCCGTACGCCCTACATTATCGATATCCCCTGTACGGATACATTTCTGACTCGTCGTGACGCGATAACACGGCGGTACGAGCTTGCCCGTAAAATACGGTTTCAGCGGTGCCATGCCAGCACCTATGAGCAACAGACTCGGATCATTTTCCGGAACCAAGGGAAAACTATGCATAATTAAATGTTCTTTGCTCTTAAAAAATTCCAGATACGCTGTACGAATTTCATTTCCTGTCATATATTTCATTCGACCTAACACTCCTCTACATCAACTTGCGTTTATCTTAAACCGGATATCGCCATATGCAGACACAATCCCCGGTTCATCGAATTGCCGTTACTGCAATGATTATACTCTAAATTACCCTTATAAGGCAACTACCGTCATCAAGTAACTATGGCTGATTTATGCGATAAAGCTTCTGCTCAGGAACCATCCGCAAATGTTACCAAAAACAAGCGCCGCCCATTGAAGCATACCGCTCGGCAGCAGCTCCAATGGGCGGAAGTACATACAACTCATAGCCGGCCATACTATATACCCGGCATCGACCTCTAGCGGACCCGTTTTGCCCCCAAATAGCGGGACGCCCAGTAACTGCTGGACAAGCTGTCCACGCGTACACCACCGCTGGATGTAGCACTGATAAACTGTCCATCACCTACATAGATTCCCGTATGGGATGCTCCAGGTTCGTATGTCGTAAAAAATACGAGATCCCCTGGCAGCAACCTGCTCCTTGGAATAGATGAACCGATCAGGTACTGTTCATCAGCCATTCGCGGAAGCTGGATTCCTTCTTTCTGGAAGACATACTTCGTAAAACCGGAGCAATCAAAACCGCTGGGAGTATTACCGCCAAAGACATACGGTACACCGCGATAATGATTCGCTGTTTCAACGAGCTTATAGCCTACATCAGACCCGGGGAAACTGGAGAAGGTCGGCTTATTGCTATTCCAGGAAGAAGCCTGGGACGTAAACTTACTGGCACTGCTCTGAGGCATCTTGGCCCCGGTCAGGCGCAAATATGTATTAGGACCTACGACCCCATCGATTTGCAATCCTTTATCGGCTTGGAACCGCTGTACGGCCCGCACGGTTTCCTTACCATAGACACCATCCACATTCACTTTGTACCCATAGCTGCGCAATTTTTTCTGAATCATCAATACTTGCGCGCCTCGGTCTCCCGATTCATAGGCGGCGACAGGGAAAGCAATCCCTGCCAATAAAAAAATGACTACACATATTTTACTTACTTTTTGCCACATAAAAGCTCCTCTCTGCCTACGAGGTTAACTGACGGATTAGGTTTGAAGGCAACCTTCCAAAAATGGATTCACCCCGATAATACTTGTATCCCCCGTTCCCTTGCGGGATTCGGCTCAATCTTTTGTGTACGCGCTTGAATTATTTTCTCTTTTTCCCCAATTCGGCTCGTATCCAATACAGTGGACGTCTTTTGACCTCTTCAAAAATACGTCCTATATATTCTCCGATAATACCAATAAATATGAGCTGCAATCCTCCGATCATACAAACGATCATCATATTGGTAGCCCAACCAGGAGCTGTTTCCCCAGTAAATTTGCAATACAATACATGAAAAATAAGCAAAACGCTGAATAAACCGCTGACGATGCCGGCATAAAAGGAAATCCGCAAAGGAAGCTTCGAATATGCCGTAATGCCATCCAGTGCGAAATGCAACATTTTGTGGAATGAAAACTTTGATTTGCCAGCAAATCGTTTCGGTGCCACAAATTGAAGGGTCGTCTGCCTATAGCCGATATCCCCCATCATGCCGCGGATAAACCGGTCGTGTTCCCGGAACAATTTAAATGTTTCCAAGACCCGCCGATCCAAGAGGCGGAAATCAGAGCCTCCTGGTACAATGTGAACGTCTGACATAACATTGATTATCTTATAGTACCACTTAGACGTGAGCTTCTTGATCAAGCCGGCATCATCTGTCGAAAGGCGGATTGTCTGCACGACTTCGTATCCTTCCCGCCATTTTTGCACCATGCTGGCTATCATAGAAGGAGGATGCTGCAAATCGCCGTCCATAGTCACGATAGCATCACCGGCAGCATAATCCATGCCACACGTAATGGCTAGCTGATGGCCGAAATTACGAGCCAGCAACAATGCCCGCACATGACCATCCTGTTGAGTCAGGCGGCTCAGCAAAAGCGGTGTGGAATCAGAAGAACCATCATCGACAAAAATAATTTCATAGTCGAGATTCTCCAGTGACGCCAGTACTTTAATGGTTTCCTCATAAAACTTTTCAATATTTTCTTCTTCATTGAAAACCGGAACTACTATAGATAATAATTTTTTGTTAATCAAGTCGGTGACATTCATTATTGATATTATACCATTCTTTCATTTTTACTGTCAAAAAACATATATTAGATATTATTATCCAGGTCAACAGTTTGAGGCAGCAACGTATGGAGCAATCGTTCAATTTCATGTTGTGTCGCATAGCCGATGATCCGTTTGATGGGTTTGCCGTTATCAAAAAACAACAGCGTCGGAACAGCCATCACTTCATACTGTTCTGCCAGGGAATGAAACCTATCTACATCTACTTTTACCACATCGACATATTTATCAAATGTCTGTGCTGCCCGCTTGATTTCGGAACGGATCATCTTGCAGGGTTCACACCAAGATGCCCAAAAGTCAACGATTACGAGTCCAGGCTTATGTAGGACCTGTATAGTAAAATCAGCCTCATTATCAATGGAAACTACATTCATAGTATTTGCTTTCCCCCTCAATATAACGTCCCTGATCCTGCCATCAAATGTTATCAGTCTAATTATAACAAATTCACGTACAAAATTACAGAAAAATTTCCTTAAACGACCCTAAAAAATAACGCCACACCATTTTCTACTGTCAAATATGCTAAAAATGGTGTGGCGTATCATATTTAATTGTTGATAACTTCCTGGAACCGGGCCAATAATACGTCTCGTCCGCTATGTTTCAGCGAAGAATAGGCTATGGCCGGAAATACACCAGGGAACTGTTGATTCAATGTAGAAAGATTACGTTTCAACTCCGATGCCTTCAATTTATCGGCTTTCGTCCCTATGAGCTGCAGCGGCACGCCATGGCTGGCCAGCCATGCGTAGGCCTGAGCGTCAATAGGCAGCCCGGGATGGCGCAGATCGACGAGCAGGCATAACAACACCAGCCGCTGGGACTGCTGCACATATTCGTTGATGAAGGAGCTCCACGTATCGCGATTTTTCCCACCCGTACGGGCGAATCCATAGCCAGGAAGATCTACGAAAAAGGCTGACTGACGGAACGCCTGTTGGTCTTCCTGCTTCTCTTGCAAAACGACCGTATAGAAGTTTACCGTCCTCGTCTTACCAGGGTCACCGCTGACGCGGGCCAAGCCGCGCTGATTGCATAAAGAGTTGATCAGACTGGATTTGCCTACATTGGACCGGCCGAGAAAGGCTATTTCCTGCAGGTCTCCTTCCGGATATTGGTTGCTCCGCACAGCCGATGCAGTGTATGCTGCCTGTATGATGCGCAGATCTTGTTTACTGTCCATCGGGATTCACCAAAGCCTGACTCAATACTTCATCCATGGAATGAACGAAGATGAACTGTACTTCACTCTTGACGGAATCGGGCACATCAATCATATCCCGTTTATTTTCTTCAGGCAACAGGATCCGTTTGATACCGGCACGATGAGCCGCCAATATTTTTTCTTTGATGCCGCCCACAGGCAGTATGGTACCGCGCAAGGTGATTTCGCCGGTCATGGCCAGATCATGGTGGACCGCTTTACCGGTCAAAGCCGAAGCGATGGCCGTCGCCATGGTAATACCGGCAGAAGGTCCATCCTTGGGAATAGCTCCTTCCGGCAAGTGGATATGTAAATCCGTATTCGTATAGAAATTATCCGGGATTCCTAAATCAGTAGCGCGGCGCCGGATATAGGTCATGCCAGCTTCGGCAGATTCCTTCATGACATCGCCCAACTGACCTGTAAGCATGAGCGTTCCTTTGCCCTTTACGGCAACGGCTTCTGTTTCCAGCACTTCGCCACCCACTTGCGTCCAGGCTAAACCAGTCACGATACCAACTTCATCAGTTCGGGCAATCTGGGTTGGCAGGAAACGGGCCGGCCCCAATAATTTTTCCAAGTTCTTGACGGTAACTGTCATGGGCTTTTCTTCTTTGACCAGCAGGGATTTTCCTATCTTACGGCATACGGCGCCAATAGTCTTTTCCAAGGCACGTACACCGGCTTCACGGGTATAATCGCGGACGATATGACGCAGTACGGAGTCGGAAAACTTAGCCTGTGTCGCCAGGACACCATTTTCCTTCAACTGTTTGGGCACGAGATAGCGCTTGGCAATCTGCATTTTTTCTTCCTCTGTATAACCAGTTAATTCTATGATTTCCATGCGGTCTTGCAGCGGCCGGGGAATATCGCTCAACACGTTTGCTGTCGTAATCCAGAATACCTTCGACAGATCAAAAGGAATTTCGATGAAATGATCGCTAAATGTATTATTCTGCTCTGGATCTAGCACTTCCAACAGCGCCGATGCCGGATCGCCCCGCAAATCGGATGCGAGCTTATCCACTTCATCGAGCAGGAAAACGGGATTTTTAGTACCAGCCTGTTTCATGCCGGCGATGATCCGGCCAGGCATGGCGCCGATATAGGTACGCCGATGGCCGCGGATTTCCGCTTCATCGCGCACGCCGCCCAAGGATATGCGCACATATTTGCGGTTCATCGAACGGGCAATGGATTTGGCCAGACTGGTCTTGCCCACGCCGGGAGGACCGACGAAGCAAAGGATGGGACCTTTGACGGAATGGGTCAATTGCCGCACGGCTAAGAATTCGATGATCCGTTCTTTTACTTTTTGCAACCCGTAGTGATCTTCATCCAATATCTGCTGGGCAGCGTCCAAATCAAGACGATCCCGCGTTTCTTTTTTCCACGGCAGTGCCAGAGCCCAGTCAAGGTATGTCCTGATAATCGCCGTTTCAGCCATCATAGGCGGCATGGAATCGAGGCGGTCTACTTCCTTCATGAGCCGCTGTTCCAGAGAAGTACTCAGCTTCATCTTGCGGATCTGGGCACGTAATTCATCGACTTCTGTATCCTTGTCGACTTTATCACCTAATTCTTCGTGAATAGCTTTGATCTTTTCACGAAGGTAATACTCCTTCTGTGCCTGTTCCATTTTCCCATGGACTTCGATATTCAATTGGGCTTCCAATTGAGATATTTCAACTTCTGTATCCAGTAAAGCACACACCCGCTGCATGCGCTGTGTAATATCCAACGTTTCCAGAATATTCTGACGCGCTTTCTGACGCAAGGGGAGCTGGGATACGATGAAATCAGCCAACATCCCCGCCGAGGCTATCCCATTTGCTTTATCAGATAGCTCGTCTTTGTTTTTTAGATTAGCCATCCAATCCGTAAAACGGCTCAGCATGGTACGACGGTATGCTTCGTCCTCGATGACGTTGACGGGCTGTTCCTCCATCTGTATAGCCGCAACTTCCATATACTCTTTTTTCTGTGAAAACCCATTGATGGAAACACGGGCAATACCGTCCACCAATACTCGGGCCATGCCGCCGGGCATACGCAGGAGCTGCTGCACCTTCACTAATGTACCGACATGGAATACGTCATCGAAGCCCGGCCGTTCCTCTTCATCATCGATTTGGGCCGAAACGACAAGTAAACGTTCATGGGCCATAGCATATTCCACTGCGGCCAGAGATTTATCCCTGCCTATATCCAGATGGCTGAGTAGTTTCGGAAAGACGACAATTCCTCTTAACGGCACAAAAGGTAACGTCAAAATTGTATTTTCTTCCATAAGCTCACCTTCTCTACATTTCCTTTGAAAAATAAAACTCATTTCCCACAAGGAAGAAATGAGTTTTACAATTCTAAACAATTAGTCAGCATGATCGAGTATCAGGCTGGGTTCCGTTCCCTTAAGAACGCTATCTTCCGTAACGACACAAGTTTTGACATCGGTTCGGGAAGGAACATCAAACATGACATTGAGCATAATCCGTTCGATAATCGAGCGGAGCCCTCTGGCACCGGTATTCCGACGCAATGCTTCTTTAGCAATGGCACGCAATGCCCCATTTTCAAACTTCAGTTCCACATGATCCATTTCCAGCATCTTTTCATATTGCTTTACCAAGGCATTCTTGGGTTCCGTCAATATATGCATCATCGCTTCCTCATCGAGGGGATCGAGTGTTACCAATACGGGAAGACGACCTACCAATTCAGGGATCAAACCGAATTTTTGCAAATCTGCAGGAATAATATTCTGCAAAATCGCCTTCATTGATTCTTCATCCCGCGAATGGATATCTGCGCCAAACCCCATGTTCTTTTCTGACGTACGGCTCAATATCGTCTTGTCGATGCCATCGAAGGCACCGCCGCAAATAAACAGTATATTGGTCGTATCGATTTGGAGCATTTCCTGATGGGGATGCTTTCTACCACCTTGAGGCGGTACACCGGCTACAGTCCCTTCGAGGATCTTCAGGAGTGCCTGCTGTACGCCTTCACCAGATACATCGCGCGTGATAGACGGATTTTCCGATTTACGGGCAATCTTATCTATTTCATCGATGTAAATGATGCCGCGTTCCGCTTTGGCAATATCATAGTCTGCTGCTTGGATCAATTTGAGCAGGCAGTTTTCTACGTCTTCACCGACATAACCAGCTTCAGTCAAGCTCGTGGCGTCAGCAATGGCAAAGGGGACATCCAACAGGCGGGCCAGCGTCTGGGCCAGCAGCGTCTTGCCGCTCCCCGTCGGGCCAACCATGATGATGTTGGATTTTTGCAGTTCCACATCTTCGACGATGCTGCCGTTCTGCAGCCGCTTATAGTGATTATACACGGCGACGGACAGCGTCCTTTTGGCCGCTTCCTGGCCGATGACGTAGGTATCGAGCGTTTCCTTTATTTGTCGGGGCGTCGGTACTTCCTTTAATGTAAATGAAGTACTTTCTTCCATCAATTCTTCATCTAAAATATGCTGGGCAACGGAGACACATTCGTCGCAAATATATACGCCAGGTCCCGCAATCAGTTTTTGGACTTCACTTTGCGGTCGCCCGCAAAAGCTGCATTTTGGTTCATCAGTCCTGTCTTTCAATAAACTTACCTCCGTTTACTCATGCTGTTCCGATTGTACCGCATCTTGCGGACGTAATAATATCTCATCAATCAGGCCATATGCCTTGGCATCTTCCGCGGTCATAAAATTGTCGCGTTCCGTGTCATGAGAAATAGTTTCAATGGGCTGCCCAGTATGGAGGGACAAAATTCCGTTTAATTCCTGACGCATCCGCAATATTTCCCGGGCATGTATCTCGATTTCTGTAGCCTGCCCTTGTACACCGCCTAAAGGCTGGTGAATCATAACTTGAGAATGAGGCAGAGCGTACCGTTTACCTTTAGCGCCAGCTGTCAATAAAACAGAAGCCATACTGGCAGCTGATCCGACGCATATCGTCGATACATCAGGTTTTATATATTGCATCGTATCATAAATGGCCATGCCGGCTGTCACGACGCCGCCCGGACTATTGATGTAGAGATGGATATCCTTGTCGGGATTTTCCGCTTCCAAGAACAATAATTGGGCGATGATGATATTAGCCGTCACGTCTTCAATGGGACCGCCAAGAAAAACGATACGGTCCTTGAGCAAACGGGAATAAATATCATAACTCCGTTCACCATGGGAAGACTGTTCAACCACCATAGGCACATAATATTGCATTTGCATTGTTAACACCTCGGATTTCTATGCTTCCGTCTGCTGTTCTGTTTCTACTGTTGCAGCAGCTTCTTCTGTCGCTGCCGGTTCTTCTTCTTTGGCATTCGTATCTACGGCATTCTTCAAGATAAAGGAAGCTGCCTTCTTGCGAGATACTGATTCAATGAGCATGCCGACGCGGTTTTCTTTAACGATGATCTTGTAAACTTCTTCAGGATCAGCACCAAAATTCTGAGCCATGCCGAAAATTTCTGCCTGCAGATCGGTATTGGTAACTTTAAGATCTTCTGCTTTGCAGATGCTTTCCAAAACCAGATCCATCTTAACGTTTTCAACAGCTTGATCATGATAACCGACTTTGAGCTTTGCCAGATCCTGGTTCGTATATTTCAGATAATCATCCAATTTCATTTTCTTCGTTTCCAAATTCATGGAAAGTTCTTCGACCATCTGGTCAATTTTCGTATCGACCATGACTTCGGGAATGTCGACGCTGGCATTATCAAGAGCCGTCTTGATAATGACGTTATTGAATGCTTCTAAATTCTTGAATGTAACTTCAGATTCTAATTTTTTGCGTAAATCTGCTTTTAATTCATCCAATGTTTCGAATTTGCTGTTTGCTTTTGCAAATTCATCGGTCAATTCAGGCAGTTCGCGCCGTTTAACATCGTTGACCTTTACGGCAAACACGGCTTCCTTACCGGCAAGATCCTTCTGGAAATAATCTTCAGGGAACGTAACGGTTACGTCTTTTTCATCGCCGCTCTTGCAGCCGATGATCTGGTCTTCAAATCCCGGAATAAAGCTGCCGGAACCGACCTGCAGCGGATATGCTTTGCCTTCGCCGCCTTCAAATGCTACGCCGTCGACAGTGCCTTTGAAATCGATGATGGCAAAGTCATCAGCAGCAATTTCAGTACCTTCCGGTGCTACGACGAGTTTGGAGTGTTGTTTCTGCAAAGTACTCAATTCAGCAGCTACGTCTTCATCGGTAACTTCTGTGACGACTTTCGCAGCCTTCAAGCCTTTATATTCACCCAATGTAACTTCCGGTTTTTTGGTAACTGTTGCTTCAAATACGACGGGCTGTCCTTTTTCATCGGTTACGATTTTGACTTCGGGCTGTGTCACCGGAGTGATTCCCGTTTCATTCAAAGCTTCACCATATGCTTTATTAGCTACTGTTTCAAATATTTCTTCCTTGACAGCTTCTTTACCTAAAAAGCTTTCCAGCACAAAACGCGGAGCTTTGCCTTTGCGGAATCCTTTGAGACTTACTTTATTAGCCAAATTCTGGCAGGCGGTCTTTGCACCTTTTTCGGCTTCTTTTACAGGCACTTCGATATGAAGTGTTACTTTATGCTGGTCTACTTCGTTAACTGTTACTTTCATCGAACTATGTCCTCCTTATGGGCCTGGTAGCCCTTTCCGTTATCTATAAAATCTCATACTACGCTCTTCATAATATCATAAAAACAGCGGATTGACAATGAATTACAGAAAAAGAAATCCCCTCCGGTACGATTTATTCGTATTCCGGAGGAGATATATCTGTCTGGCTTCCGTAAACCTACAATATGCTTAGCGAAGCGTGCAATTTAATTTCGTCTTTAATTCTTCCAGTATGGCATCGATAGAACCTTGGATATCCTGATCGGCCAATGTCCCTTCCATGGACCGGAATGTCAAGGAATAAGCCATGCTCTTGAAACCCTGAGGTACCTGTCTGCCCTGATATAAGTCGAATAAGTCGGCTTTTTCCAAATAGCTGCCGCCGTGTTGGCGAATGACAGCCATAACGGCAGTATTGGCGGTATCCACGGGGACGAGGAGCGATAAATCACGGCTGATAGCCGGGAATTTAGCCACTTTCTTATAATCGCCAAACAAATTGACGAGAGGCAGCATGGCATCAAAATCCATTTCAAACAAGTAGACCGGACCGGTGATGTCATAATTATCCAATACGGTCGGATGGACTTCGCCGAACTTAGCCAATACGACGCCATCTTTCACGTATTGTGCAGCCTTCCCAGGATGAAGCGGTGAAAAATCAGATGCTTCCAATGTAACACCAGTGATACCTAATCCTTGAAGTACTGCTTCCACTACGCCCTTGACATCGTAGAAATCATACGCGGCAACTTTGGCCGGCCATTTGCCCGTATCCCGCAGGCCGTACAACAGACCGCTGACCTGGGTCTTTTCAATTACCAGTTCCGTAATGGGCAGTCCCTTGGGAATGTATACAGAGGCGATTTCATAAGCCGTGACTGTCGCATTCTTTACAGCCTGGTTGCGTACGAGCACATCCATCAATGACGGAATCAGCGTCGTCCTCATGAGCGGAAATTCTTCAGAAATGGGGTTCAGGATAGGCACTGCCTGATACAACGATGAATCTTCAGGAACCATGAGTTTTTTCAGCGATTCCTGGCTCATGAAGCTGAATGTAACGGTTTCATTCAAACCACAACTGCTGAGGATCTGGGATACCCGTTCCCGTACAGCATGGCTGTACCCTTCCTGTCCTTCAGAAATATTACTCCAAGGCATAGTCGATTCAATATTTTCATAGCCATAAATCCGGGCCACTTCTTCACTGATATCGGCCATTTCCAGGCAATCACCACGCCAGGATGGAACGAGAGCCGTAATATTTTCGCCATCGGTTTCAACGCCGAATTGCAAGGTTTGAAGAATGTGTATCATCGTATCGGCCGAAATATCAGTACCCAGATACGTATTGATTTGTGCTGCCGTAAAGGGAATCTTAGTCGCTTCTGCCGGTTCCGGATATACGTCAATGATGCCCTGAGCCACGTCACAAGCGCCCATTTCCTGCAGCAATTGGGCACAACGATCCAGAGAGACAGTCGTGCGTTCCGTATCACAGCCCCGTTCAAAACGAGCCGATGCTTCAGACCGCAGTCCCAGGACCCGGCCGGTCTTACGGATGCTCGAACCTTTAAAGCTGGCCGATTCCAAGATGACTGTCGTCGTCTGGTCTGTGACTTCCGTTTCAAAACCACCCATGACACCGGCGACGCCGCAGGCTTTTTCAGGATCAGCGATGACCAGCATTTCTTCCGTCAATTCCCGCTTGGTTCCATCTAATGTCTTCAGGACTTCCCCAGCCCGGGCACGGCGGGCAATGAGATGATGGTCCGTTACTTTATCGAAATCGTAGGCATGCATAGGCAGGCCTAATTCGAGCATGACGTAGTTCGTCACATCGACTACGTTATTGATGGGACGTACACCCGACTTGCGCAGACGCTGCTGCATCCAGATCGGAGATTTCATAATTTTGACATTTGTCAACAACCGGGAAGAGAACCGATAGCATAAATCGTTGGCTTCGATGGAGACGGTCACTTTCCCACTGATGGATTCTGCCGATTCATCGACAGTGATATCAGGGAACCGGGACTGCGTGTGATTCATGACAGCAAATTCACGGCTCAGGCCTACCATGCTGAAGCAATCGGCACGATTCGGTGTCAGTTCATATTCAAATACCGTATCCCGCAGGCCCAGGTATTCGATAGCATCGACACCAACTGGCGTATCATCCGGCAAGATCCAGATACCAGCCCGGTCTTCTGGCAGGAGCAGGCTGTCGTCAAAGCCCAATTCATGAGCCGAACAGAGCATGCCTTCAGATACTTCACCGCGCAGTTTGGAGCGTTTGATAACTACGCCGCCGGGTAATACGGCACCATGGACGGCTACTGGCACGATATTTCCTTCGCGGACGTTGTCAGCACCGGTGACGATGGTCAATTCCTGATTGCCCATGTCCATGCGGCAAATAACCAATTTATCGGCATTGGGATGTTTCTTGATTTCCAAAATTTTGCCAGTAACGATATTCTTGATCTTTTCTCCCCACCGTTCCACCGTTTCAACGGGTACGCCGGCTATGGTCAACACATCAGCAAGAGCCTGCGGATCCTGAGTCATATCCACATCCACATATTCCTGCATCCATTTTAACGAACTTTTCATAATTCTTTTCCTCCTAGAACTGATTTAAGAAGCGCATATCATCTTCGTAGAATAACCGCAAGTCATCGATACCGTATTTCAGCATGGCAATCCGTTCCACACCCATGCCAAAAGCAAAACCGCTGACCTGATCCGGATCATAGCCATTAAGGCGCAGGACGTTGGGATGGACCATGCCGCATCCCAGTATTTCCAGCCAGCCCGTATGCGAGCAAACACGACATCCCTTGCCGCCGCACATGACGCAGGAAATATCCACTTCGGCACTCGGTTCCGTAAAGGGGAAGAAACTAGCCCGGAACCGCACTTTTGTTTCAGGTCCAAAAATTTCGCGGAGGAAGTATTCCAATACGCCTTTCAAATCAGAAAAGCGGATGTTCTTATCGACGATGAGACCTTCCATCTGATGGAACACAGGGGAATGAGTCGCATCATAGTCCCAACGATATACTTTACCGGGAACGATGACCTTGACCGGTTCATTAGGCTTATGGGCCTGCAGCGTCCGGGCCTGCATAGGCGACGTATGGGTACGGAGCAGGATATTTTCCGTAATATACATGGAGTCCTGCATATCCCGAGCTGGATGATCATCAGGGAAGTTCAAGCATTGGAAATTATAATAATCCGATTCGATTTCAGGACCTTCGGCAATGGAAAAGCCCATCTTCAAAAAGGCATCTTCCATGGCTTTCCGCGTCAAATGCAACGGATGTTGATGACCCATGAGGGGCCGACGTCCCGGCAGAGTAATATCTATTTTTTCAGATTGGATTTTTTCCTGTACAGCTGTTTCCTTTAGTTGTTCCAGTTTTTCCTGCAACGCATCTTCTATCTTGGCACGAGCCGAATTGACCCACTGGCCAGCTTTAGGCCGTTCTTCTTTGGACATTTTGCCCAATTCCTTCATGAGCGATGTCAATTCGCCCTTTTTCCCCAAATACTTGACACGGATGTCTTGTACATCTTGTATGGCCTTACTGTTGGCGATTTGATCTGCTACAGCAGCTTTGATCGCTTCAATCTGTTCCTTCATAAATCCTTCCTCCTCAAAAAATAAAATAGACCTCCGCCCCCTGAAGGGGCGAAAGTCTTCTTCCGCGGTACCACCCTAATTGATACTCTATGCCTGATAACGGCGGCTGCCGTTTCGCCTACTCTGTTCAGCAAAAAGCTCCAAAGTGAATACATGCAGCTACCGGTGAGGGGCTCTCATTCAACGGCACCCTCTCCCTGTAATCGGCAGGACTCTCCATGCTATCTTTTTCATCGCTATGTTAAAAAATATATGTAATAGTATATCAGTATACGGATTTATTTGCAATAACCATACGCTGAATTTGATTGGTTCCTTCGTATATCTGCATGATTTTGGCATCACGCATATATTTTTCGACAGGATATTCCTTGATATAGCCATAGCCGCCCATGACCTGTACGGCATTGGTCGTCACTTCCATGGCCGTGTCAGAAGCATTGCACTTGGCAATAGCAGCTTCGCGGCTGAAGTTCATGCCTTGGTCCTTCATCCAGCAAGCACGGTATACGAGAAGGCGGGCGCCTTCCACGCGCATAGCCATGTCAGCAATCATGCTCTGGACCATTTCAAACGATGCGATAGGCTTACCAAACTGGGTACGCACTTTAGAATATTCGCACGCCGCTTTGAATGCAGCTTCAGCAATGCCGACAGAAACGGCGCCGACAAAAGGACGAGCCGCATCGAGCGTATTCATGGCAATACGGAATCCCTGACCTTCACGGCCCAGGCGATTTTCCATAGGCACATAGCAATCCTGGAATACTAATTCCGTCGTATTGGAAGCACGGATGCCCATCTTATTTTCTTCTTTGCCAACGGTAAAACCCGGTGTGCCGCGACGAACGATAAACGCCGTCAAGCCACGGATACCTGCCGTTTTTCTGGCATTGGCAAAAATGACGAATACTTCAGCCAAACCACCATTAGTGATAAAGCATTTAGCACCATTCAAAATGTAGCCCTTGCCATCTTCAGTCTTGACAGCCGATGTAGAAACAGAACCGGCATCAGAACCGGCACCTGGTTCGGTCAACGCAAAAGCAGCTAATTTATTTTGGCTGATGATATCAAAATACCGTTTCTTCTGATCGGCATTCCCAGCAATGATGACAGGATAAGAAGCTAACGCATTAGCAGCGACCGTCGTAGCCACACCAGCACAACCTTTGCCCAATTCTTCATAAATTGCGGCAATAGTCACTGCATCCAATCCGGCTCCACCATATTCTTCAGGAATAGCGACTCCCAAAAGTCCCTGATCCGCCAATTTCTGCAATAATCCTTCATGAAGCCTGCCCTGTTCATCCATTTCTGCAGCATATGGTTTAATTTCTTTTTCTACCAGCTCACGGACAACTTTTACTATTTCTTGTTGTTCGCCACTAAAGCTAAAATCCATATTATTCAACCAACCTTCCGTAGTTCAATTCATGATTGTTTTTCCCACGTTCCCAAAATAAAAAAGGAAGAACGGGCTTTGGCAACGACACTGCCTTCGTCATCGCTGCATTCACATTCTACAATAATCGTCCGCTTGCCCTGATGGACGATCCGTCCCACACCGTGGATCACCTGTCCTGCTGTGACTGGACGGATGTAATTCATATTGATTTCTATCGTAGTAACGCGGCAGCCGACGGTACGCGTCGATACACCCATGACTGTATCGCAAAATGCTGCCAACACACCGCCATGAGCGATACCTTGAGCATTGCAATACCTTCCTTCAACGAAAAAGCGCAGGCTCACCGTCTGGTGTCCTACATTTTCCACGTCACAGGGAAATTTGCTCAAGAACGGCGTCATCTTCAATCCATCCTGGATATGTTGGTACATCTGTTTCGTGCTTGCACCATCATCCATGATCGACACACCCTTTCTCGCCAGATGCAGCTACTGCTCCCGTCACAAAATACGCACCAGTCCCATGAGCCAGATATCGCTTCTGTTCATCGTAAAAATCACATATGCCAGACATCATGGATTTTCCATTATGAGTGACTTTTGCAACTGCACGTATAGTTGAATCAGGGAGAGTCGGGAGATAATAATTCATGGATAACTCTAATGTAAGCGTAGATTTACCGAGGACGGAACAAGCTGCTCCCATGGCAGAATCGGCCATAGAATACAATACACCACCGTGTACAGTATGATTCGGATTGCACCAAGTTTCACCTTCATTGTGAAATTCTAAGACGACGCTGCCCGAATGTACCTCTATGACATGAAATCCGATCCATGTGTCAAAAGGGCTCTGCCGTAACGATTCTTCTACTTTTTCTACATCAGTCATCATGATTGTAACTAATCCTCCCAAAAAACGATACTTCTTTATTTTACTATATACGTTGTGAATCGTCAAACAAATCTGATGAAAAAAAATAAGCAAATTCCCAGACTATCGATTCTAAAATCGTCCATAACCGGCAATCTGAACATAAAAAAAAGAGCTGACTAGACATCAGCTCCCCTATGCCTGACCTGGTTTTTACCCCCACACTCGCCTGCTGGAGGGTTCGCTCCTAAACGCTCGCGTTCCCCACTACTACCTCTCTCGTATTTTACGGCAGGACTTACTTCTAGGCTGCGCTATGATCAGAATCACTTTGGATTCCTTACGTGGATCGCTTCGTCCGCAACTGACATCGACTCTCAACCACAGACACACAGGAGAACAAATACATCGTCAACTCTCGTCACATTGTACCATAAAATCGCTGAAGCTAAAAGTATGGGATGTGAGATACTTTTCAATACTATTGTATCGCAATCATTCTTACAAACTGACTAGATGCCGTACATAAAGGTTGGCAAGAATCCAGGGCAGACACCGACTGTGGGCCGGGGCACCCCTTGTGACTGCGCTCGCGAAGGCCGCCGTTGAGTTGCTGAGGTAGGCCAATACCACATCGTGCGCTCAGACATACGAGAAGGGCGGCTGACCGAACGCTCGCTCCGC